>BNJS01003828.1_pt1 | contig 216728 bp, 376 predicted proteins | sample 8540461 | NCBI WGS metagenome assembly BNJS01 (sample SAMD00202454, study PRJDB9452) | human saliva metagenome | isolation source: human saliva | place: Japan | reverse complement strand
AGATATTAGATATCAATGGTACTTTCACTTTTATAAACTATACTCTTTCAACAGTTGTGAAAAAGTTTCAAAAGCAAAACTTTATGTAAATCAACTGAATTTGCAACTTGAACTTTATGAATATTATTTCTTTCTAAAAGCATACATATCTATCTTTAGTACAGATTTTGGAAAACTAACTGTTTCTAAAAGAATTTTTTTATAGAAAGCTGATGCTCTATATATTCTAAAGTTTCAGGAAGAGTTATTTCAGAAAGTTCATTCATAGCAAATGCACTTGGCTCTATTCTTCTTACTTTTGCTTCCAAATTCAACTTTAGTTAATTTATTTCTATAGAATGCAAATCCTTCTATATTTACTAATGCTTCTGGTAATTTAACTTCTTTTTAATTTACATACTCCAAAAGCATCATATCCAATACTTTCAACTGTGTCAGGAATTACTACAGAAGTTAATCCTCTTCTGTAAAAAGCATTGTCAGCTATTTTTAGAGGTAATCCATCAGGAGTTACTTCTGGTATTACTAAATCAGTTTTGACCTCCAGCTTTTTACTTTGTCCTTTACCTTTTGCTGTCATACCTTTTTAGTTCGTCACCTTTGAAAAATAAAAATCATCATATTCCCATATATTTTTGATCCATTTTTTTCCTCCTAGAATCTGCTTAATTGTACTAATTCGTTAAATGTTTCAAGTTGAGTTTTAACTTGTCCAAAGTCTACCATTTGTTGATCATATCCCATTTTAATTAATGGAACTTTAGCAGCATCAAATGCTTGTTTTAATGATGGATATTCCATTTCTTCAGTATCATTGAAGTTCATCATAAATAGTAGACAACCATCTGCATTATTTTCTTTTAACTAAATCTAATACATATTTAGGTCTCTTGTATATATCTGGATCATAAAGAATAGGATCTTCATCCATACGAGCAAATTGGTCAGCAAGTGCTAACATTGGGTCAGCTATAGATAAGTCTATATCAACCTTTAATGCTCTTGATTCATGAGCTACATCATCTGCAACTACGCATACTTTGTAGTTATCAAATACTTCTAGAAGTCCAGGGTTGTCAGTGATAACTCCACTTGTAACAACTCTTACTCCATCCCATTGTTCTTCAGGAATAGCTTCTAATTCTTGATTTAATTTTCTTAGTAAAGCTGTATGTTCATCCTTTAACATGAAGTATGAACTTTTTAAAACATTAGATCTATCAGATGCTTTAATACTTTGTGGATGTTTTAGCAGCTAATTTTTATAAATCTTCTCTTTTCTTCTCTATTGTCATTATAAACTTTGAATGCATTTTTAAATTTTCATCAGTAATTTTTTTACATCACAGATTTTTCTAATTCTTCTTTAGCATTTCTGAAAATTCTTGCATTGTATTGTTTACCAAATTCTTCTTTTCTATGTTGTCCATGGTTTAAGAATACCATAGGTATCTTTCTTCCTGCACTTACTTTATAGTTTTGTGAAAAATGGTCTTAATGTATCGTCAAGTGTAGTAATTATTGAAGCAGATAAACCATCTAATGTTCCATCTAAAGCCATTTCTAAACATCTTAAAGCTAATGAGTAATAGAAAGTAGGGAAAATAATCCTTTGCTTTTTCAATAGGTCCTTGTCCTCCCCATACACCAAATGGAACCATTCCACCTGCATAAACTATTTCTTCAGGTGCATAATAAGGGAATATACCTACTGCTTTCTTTCCTTCAGCAAGATATTTGTCTAATTGCTTTCTAGGGTTTTCTGCATAGTACTTAAATTGTTCTAACAATTCCTTAATTTCAGCCATCTTTCTTTCTTCCTCTAATATTAATGTTTTATTGTTTCTTTAGACCAGTCAGTTTCTTTAGTATTTTTCAAAAGTTTGTATAAACTTCTTCTCCATTTGCTAATCTTTTCTTCTTTTTCTTTCTTGCATTATTTCAACAAGACCTTGTACTCTTGTATTATATTGTTCAGTTGAGAAGTTTCTTTCATCAGCTTGGTCTCCATCAAAGTGAACAACTGGAATTCCTAAGTCTTCTTTCCATCTTCTTTCTATTTCTGGCATTGCACCACTCCATGGTTTACAACTACGGTTATAGTTTACAAGTGCTCCACTTATACCATTTTCTTTAGCCATAGTTTCTCTCCATTCAACTCCTGTTTCTATACATACAGAACAAGGTGCTTTACAGTAAGCTGCTGCCATTTTCTCTTACATTTTCATATCTAAATCCAAATGCTGGTGCATAAACAACTGCAGTAACATTTACTCCATTATCTTTTAAAGGTTCAAATAATGGTTTTAATCCTGCTAAACAAGGAATTCCTTCAAATAGAATTCTGTGTTCTTCTGGATATTCCCAAGTTGAAGTTCCTTCTTTTATAGATTGTTCAAATTCTTCTGCTAGTAATTCAAATCCCATAGCTGCTTCTTCATCACATCTAGCAGCAACAATGTCTGCCATGTGGTTGAATAAGTCAAATCCACTTAATGGAGATGGTTTATATCCCATATATTTACAAGATTTTAACCAAGCAGCTGCAGTTCTGTTTAGCTCTTGCACAAGCATCTTCAAATTTCTTTTCATCAAATTTCTTTCCTGTTAATTCTTCTAATTGTTTTATAGCATGATTAAATTGTCCTACTAAGTAATCAATTTTTTCTTCAGGTACATCTACTGTATTTGAGAAAGGTATATCTATCATTATTAATGGAATATTGTGCATTCTTGCTATATTTTCATACCATTTAGTCATCATGTTACAGATGTTGTTACAACATAGTAAGAAGTCTGGTTGTGGCATTCTTCTTGCATCTGTTGGTTCTCCTGCAGCATATGCTAAACTGATTCTAGCATATCCACAAATATCATTGTCATATCCCATATCTTCTGCAGCTTGACATAGTCTTAATCCATCTTTTTAGCTGCTGCAGATGCAGCATGGTTTTCAGGATATACAACATTTTAAGTCAAAAAGCTTTTAGCTAATTCGATTGGAAAACTTTAGATGAACTCCATCCAACTAACTCTCCTCTCTTTTTGCTTCCCATGCATTTGCATAAACTTTATCAACCACACCTCTTAAGATAGCAGCAGCAGGTTTATGCCCTTCTATCGGTCTTGGTGTTTTATTAGGTAATTTTTCCATTTTTCCCATTTCATTTCCTCCTATTCATTTCTAAGTACATTTTATTTGTCTATAATAATTTATAGAAAACAGGTAAGTTACATTTCTGTAACAAACTATTTTCTATGAAGTTAATACCAAAGTTTTAATTTTATTGATGTGTCATTGTATATTTTTGGTAAGCAAACAATGCAGCACCTATTGCCCCATTTAATTGACAATATTCATTAGTATGAAGTTTGAAACCTAGATTTCTTTCTAAAGCTCTAACCATACCTTTATTAAGTGCAACTCCACCAGTCATAACAACATCATCTTTAATCCCAATTCTCTTTGCCAAACTACCAACACGGCTAGCTATAGCAGTGTGGATCCCTTTTACTATATCTTCAATTTTTGTCCCTTTAGCAAGTTGTGATATTACTTCAGATTCTGCAAATACAGTACAAGTTGAACTTATTGCCACATCCACAGTTGATTTTTCATCTAATTTTTCTAGATCCTCTAGATTTACTTCCAAGACCTTTGCAATTACATCTAAGAATCTTCCTGTTCCTGCAGCACATTTGTCGTTCATAACAAAGTTTTCAAGCATTCCATTGTCTCCAATTTTTAATGCTTTTGAATCTTGTCCTCCGATATCAATAATTGAGTGAACATTTGGAAATAGAAAATATGCTCCCTTTGCATGGCAAGATAATTCAGACATTTGAGCTGGAACTTCTGCTAAAGAGTTTCTTCCATAACCAGTTGCAACAGCCCCTTGTAATTCAGTTACAGAACTTAAACCGACTTGATCTAAAGCTTCTTTCATTGCTCTAGCTGGTCCACTAGTTCCTGTCCCTACTGATATAACAGCTTTTTGCTACAATTTCTTTACCATCTTTCAATATTATACATTTAGATGCTGTTGAACCAACATCTATTCCCATCGTAAATATACTCATATATTTATCCTTTCCTTAAAAAAATATAATTTATCCAATCCATACAGCATGTAAGCTCTTAGCTATATCTAAAAACTTAGTTATAATTATTGCATTTGATATAGTTACTGATAAATCCTCCAATTACTGGAACTACAAAGAATGCTAACTTAGAATATCTATATTTTTTTACATACAGTTTGCATAGTAGTCATTGCAACTGGAACAGCTCCTAATCCGAAATCCAGTATGTCCTACTGCCATTACTGCTGCATCATAATTTCTTTTCCTAATAATCTGAATGTTAATAAGTAACAGAAAAATAGTATAAATATTACTTGAGCCATTAATAGTACAACTAAAGACTATTCCTAATCCTGATAATTGCCATAATTTCATAGTAATAATTGACATTGATACAAATAGTCCTAATGAAAATTCTCCAACAGAATCTATAGCTTCATATAGAACGTCATGATTTCCTTTGTTTTCTATCATAGAATAGTCTTACTAAAATTCCACCAAACATACAACTTACATGTATAGAGGAATTTTCTACATTTATACTTGCTAAACCATTTGTTATTATTTTGTCCAATACCAATAGCTATACACATTAAGAATACAGCTTGAACAATATGGCTTTTTCCCATTAAAATTCCAGTAGATTCTTCACCAGCTAATTCAGCTTTTTCTTCTTTTCCATCTAATAATGGATCTTCTAGTTTATGTCTTTTTACTATAAAGTTTCCTAATGGTCCTCCTACTATACATCCTGAAATTAATCCAAATGTAGCTGCTGCTATTGCAACTTCCATAGCTGCTGGTGCTCCTGCATCAACTGCTATTGGTGCAAATGATGCTGCATTTCCATGTCCACCAGTCATAGGTATACTTCCAGTCATCATTGAAATTAATGGATCAACATTCATAAACTTACCAACTGCTAATGCTACAGCATTTTGACAAGCTGCTAAAACTGCTGCTAAAACTGCAAAATATTACAACAAGTTTTCCACCTTGTTTTTTTCAAAAGTGCCATACTAGCTGCTGCTCCACTTGCTGCAAAGAATATACAATAGAATAGTTGGTTTACTGCCTTATAGTCAAATTCTAATTCAACTATTTTTCATAGAATATAAAACATAAAATACTATTGCAAAAATTGTCCCTCCAACAACAGATGCTGGTAAACAATATTTTACTAAAATATTAATTTTCTTTCTTAAAAAAATTCACCAAAATATATAGCTAATACTGCTAACATTAGCGTTTCAAACATACTTACTTTTAAATACTACTTTATTTCTTCCATTTTTCCTCATTTCTAATTATTTAATTACAATCATTCATATAAATATTTCAAGTTAGAATTCCAATATCAACTTACAACTCTATCCATTGACAATAAAATCAATGGATAGGGTAAGTTTTATATTATATTTTTTTATTTTTTTGTATAAGTTTCAAATTCTCTTATAGCTCTAGGTAAAATCATTTTGATGGAAAGCACAAATTGATTTAGGGATTTTGATATACTGCATTAGCAAACGCAGAGATATATCCTCTTAAATCATATAGAGGTACTATTTCATCAACCATACCTGTTTTAGCACAATATGCTGGTCTTGATTTAGCTGTATATTCATTTATCAATTGATTCATTTTATCAATTGTAGGTTGTAAATCTTTTCCAGCTTTGTGATCTTTAGCAAGTCTTCTTGAATACATTGCAGAAGCTGCTGTTTCACCATTCATTACATATACTTCAGTAGCTGCTGTTCCTAAAGAGAAAGCATTTGTATTATTACCTTGTGGTCCACCTAGTACATAGTGAGCTGCAGCTGAACCTTTTCTTAAAGTAATTTCTATTTGAGGTACATGTGAGTTTTCTATAGAGTAGATTAGAGATTGTCCTAATCCTAATAATTCTGCTTCTTCAGCAGGGTTTCCTACATCTATTCCACTTGTATCTTGTAACCAAACTATTGGTAATCTATCTCTTGAGCAAAGAGTTACGAATTCACTCATTTTGATAAGTCCTTGACGATATAGTTTTCCACCAATACCAACTGCTTTTTCTCTGTATTCAGGATAGTTCATTAAAAGTCCTTGTGCATTTGCAACAACTCCTACTAATAATCCATCAACTTTTGCAAGTCCTGTTACAACTTCTGGTCCATATCCTTTTTTATATTCAGAAAATTCACTGTTATCAAATAAACGTCCTATTATATCATAGATATTATAGATTTTCTTTTGATTCATTGGAAGTATTGAATATAAATCATTTGGATCTAAAAGCTGGTTCAGTTGGTTCATCGACTCTGAAGAATTCTAAAGTCATAAGCTGGTAAGTAATCCATATTTTTTTAATACCATCTATAACTCCAATTTCATCATCATAAACTTCTCTGAAGAAACCTGTTTTGTCATAGTGAACATGGATAGTTCCTGGAACTTCAACTTGTTTAGCTGCCATTGTAGCTTCAGCTATTTGAATAGCTCCTTCCATGTCATATATATCCTTTAGGATTCATTCCTCCAACAATTCCTGCTCCTCCAACTGCCATGTTAGCATCTTTGTGAGCTATTAATATTGTAGGACTGATACTGTGGTATCCTCCACCTGCTGGGTTTGTTCCATAAATTCCAACTATTACTGGAATACCTAATTGTTGTAATTCTGCATTACGGAAGAATGGAGTTCCTCCTCCTCTTCTATTTGCATAAACTTTTTCTTGTTCATCAAGTTTAACACCACTACAATTTAGTACATAAACTAAAGGAATTCCTAAACATTTAGCTGTGTCTGATGCTCTTAATAAGTTATCTGCTTTGTCCTGGAACCCAAGCTCCAACTATTTTCTTGTTATCAGATGCAACAACTACTGCCCATTTTCCTCCAATTCTTCCTAGCCCTTTTTACTATACCCTGTTCCAGTTTCAAAATCTTCTGGATTATATAGAGTATTTAAAGGATACCAAGTTCCTTCATCTACTAATTCCGCTATTCTTTCTAATGCAGTCATTTGATCTTTATCATGAATTTTTTCATCAGGAGTTCCTGCATCTTGCATTGCAGCAATACTTTCAGCAATCGCTGCTTCAACTTTCTCTTACTGCATTTTCATTAGCTTCATCTATATTAGCTAGTGAATTCCCAACTTGTGGCATATTTTTGAAAAATATTTTTGGCATTGAATAATTCATCTATTATCTCCTCTCTATTCTTCTACTGGAACTTTTATAAATGCTTGTCCTGGATCTATATCTTCTCTTATCATTTTGATGATTTCTTCAGTTGGAGCTTCTAATTGAACAGCTCTTGAAGTATCAAGTTCAAATCCAGTATTTTCAACTATATCTTCTATAGTTACACCTGGATAGTATCCAGCTAAGTACATTCTCTTAGTTTCTTCATCAAATCTTAAGATACCTTTATCTGTAACAACTGCTAAAGGTCCTCTGTTACCAGGAAGTCCTAACTTTTTCTCTTCCTCCTGGTCCTCCTGCCCAACCAACACTTGTTACATAGTCAATTTTTTCAATAAATCTTCTTTTTTCATGTTGCATCATGATTACAGTATTTGAATAAGTAGCTATACCATTAGCTCCTCCACTTCCTGTAAATCTTGTTTTTGGTTTTACATAGTCATCACCAATGATAGTAGAGTTTAAATCTCCATAAGGGATTTATTTGAGCTCCTCCGATGAAAAGCTATCATTCTGTCATTACCATTTAAAGTATTCATTTGTTTCAAAACCTATGAATCTTACGTTTGGCCATTGAACAGCACAGTGTCCCATAAGTCTTAAGTCTCCAACACTTCTTGGAACTTCTATTGGACTACAATCCATTAATCCACTTTCAACTATTAGTTTACAATTAGGGGCGAATTTATTTTTAGCAACAGTTGCTCCTATTAAAGGTAATCCTGTCCCTACTATAACTATTTGCCCATCTTTTTATTTCTTTAGCAATAGTAATAGCTTGCATTTCTTTTATTTGTATAATTTTTATAATTCTTTTGCCATTATTATTCACCATCCTTAACTAATTTTTGCAGCATATTGGAATCCTGGAACTACTCTTAATTTACTTACTCTTGGTAAACCTAATTTAGCTAAGTATCCATCATGATCTTTTAACATCTATAACCCATTCTTGTATGAATTTTTTTCAAAAATCTTCATCAGTTTTAGTTACAGAATCATACATTTTATAGAATGCTGGGTCATAATCATAATAGTTATATAATTGTGATGGGTGACATCCATAAGGTGCATGAACTACTGCGTCAACACAGAATTCAGGTACAGAGTTCTTAGAAGGATCTTTTCTGATTTCTTCTTCTGTTACTATTTCTTCAGCTATAACTATAACTTTTTCTTGCAGCGATAGCTATATCTATATCATGGAATTCATCTCCTTCTATTGAACAAGTTCCGTTAATAGAAGCTTTTTGAACAGAAATTATAGCTGTATCTAGTCTTGGAACTGGAACTGCTATTACATCTTCTCCTTCTTTGAAAAGGATTTGGAATTCTTTCTAATTTTTTTATCAGGCAATTTAGGAATTGTCTTTCTGATTTCTGCACTTATTCCCCATTTGTATTCTAAGTCACTACCTTCCATTAATTTTACTGGTAAATATGGTAATCCTAATGAAGAAGCATGTAACATTAACATAATAACGTCTTGAGAATAATCTTCTAATAATAAATTATGTTTCTTTTCTACTGCATCTCTGAATCTTCTACAAACATTTGTATATCCTGAGTTAGCTATGTAACAGTTTATGAAAGCTTTTTATTCTTCCACATCCTATTAACATATCCCAATCTCCTCCTGCTGGACCAGAATATCCAATAAAAATCAGTTTGTCCTTGTCTAATAATTTCGTAAACAGCCGCATAAGGCTTTCTGTTTGTTGTGAATCCTCCAAAACATAAACTATCTCCAGATTCAACATATTTTGCTATTGCATCGTGTAAAGACATTACCTTGCTCACAAAAAATCCCTCCTAAATTTTTATAAATAGTATAAGATTGAGCCTAAGCCCAACCTTATGACTATTTTTTTATATGATTTTAAATATTGTTACTAACAAATTTTATTTATTACATAGTTCCTTTTAAATATCATCATAAAGAAACCAGCTGCAACTGCTGATCCTATAACTCCTGCAACATTAGGTCCCATTGCGTGCATTAATAAGAAGTTAGTTGGGTTTTCTTTAGCACCAACTGTTTGAGACACACGTGCTGCCATAGGAACTGCAGAAACTCCTGCTGATCCTATAAGTGGATTTATTTTTTTCCACCAGTAACATAATAAAGAATTTTTCCTAAAATAACTCCTCCTGCTGTTGAGAAACAGAAAGCTGCAAGTCCCATTGCTATTATCTTTTAATGTACTTACATCTAGGAAAGTTGAACCATCTGCTTTAGCTCCAACACTTAGACCTAACATAATTGTTATTATGTTAATCATAGCATTTTGTGCTGTATCAGATAATCTTTGAACAACTCCTGATTCTTTAAATAAGTTACCCATCATTAATAATCCAAGTAATGGAGCAACTGATGGTAATAAAGTAATGAACAGAATAAAACAACTGCTATTGGGAAAACTATTTTTTTCAGTTTTAGAAACTTTTCTTAATTGTCCCATTTTTACTGCTCTTTCTTTTTTAGTTGTAAGAGCTTTCATAATAGGTGGTTGAATTAATGGTATCAATGCCATATATGAATAAGCTGCAACTGCTATTGGAGCTAGTAAATGTGGTGCCAAGTTATTTGCAATATATATAGATGTTGGTCCATCTGCTCCACCAATTATTCCAATTGCTGCAGCTTCAGCTGGAGTGAAATCCTATTTGAGTTGCAAATATAAATGCTACATATATACCTAATTGAGCTGCTGCTCCTAATAGTAAACTGATAGGGATTTGCTATTAAATGGAGAGAAGTCTGTCATTGCTCCCAACTCCCATAAATACTAAACAAGGGAATAGGTTACTTTTTACTCCATAAGACATTAGATATATAATTCCACCTTCATCCATCAAACCTGCTAATGGTAAGTTTACTAAAGAACATACCAAAAGATATAGGCAGTAATAATAAAGGTTCAAATTTCTTAACAATAGCTAGGTAGAATAAAAACAAATGATACTAATATCATTGCTATATTCTGCCAAGTAAGTGCTGCAAAACCTGACGCCTCTAATAGTTCTGCTAATACATTAAAAAAATTCATTTAATATCCTCTCCTTATTTTAAAACTATTAAAAACTGCATCAGTTTCTACTGCGTCTCCTTTTTAACTCTTATTTCAGCAACTTCTCCATCTCCTGTTGCTGGAATATCATTTTCCATTTTCATTGCTTCTAGTATTGCAAGAGTTTGTCCAAATTTAACTTTATCTCCTACATTTACTTTTAACATCTAAAAATTGTTCCAGGCATTGGACTTGTTATTGTAGTTCCACCAGTAGTAGTTGCTGCTGGAGCTGCTTCAACTGGAGCTGGAGCTACAGCTGCTTTTAGTTTCTACAACTGGTTCTGATTTTACTGCTTCTCTTCTTTCTGCAGGTTGACGAGATAATGATTTTTCCTGCTCCTCCAACTTTTTTTCAACTTCAACCTCAAATTTTTTTACCATTTACTGTTACTACGTATTTCATTTTTTTCTCCTTTCCTAATTCCTTAAAATTTTTTTAATTTTTTTAAATTTCTGTTACACTAACGATAGTGAAATTCTCAACAGGTTCTCTCAGTTCTTCACTAATAGCTGAGATTATAACCGCTAAATTTTCAGCTTCTTGGTTGTCTTTTTTTCAGCAACCGCTTTAGCACTAGCTGTGTTTGCATTGTTATTTGAAACATTAGCAACAGGCTTTTGGTGCTACTACTTCTTCCTCTTTGACTAGAGCATTTATAACTTTAGATGATATGATAATGAATAGTGCTAATGCTATCAAAGCAGCAAAAAACTATTGAGAATCCTATCAAGAAAGTTATAATACTTTCTGACAAAGTCATAGTATCAGATGTCCACATAACTATCCCCCTTTATTTTTTTATTTTTAGATGTTAATGAATGAATCACACTCATTTTATATAAATGTGTTCACTTGGAAATCCAAGCTATGCACATAATTCACTAATAAATTTAATTATCCATCGTTATTAAAAAAATTATAGATATCTGTTTGTTCATTAAAAACTAAAGTTATTATTTTTGAAAAAAATAACTTTCACAAAATTATAAATAATTCCTCTAAATTTTATTTCACAAGTTGAATTTATTAATATAATTGTATTAATTTTTTTGAGAATTTATGTATATTTCTTTTTCATTTACTGCAATTATTATACCATCTTGCTTGTTTTCAGTATTAAATTTATGAAAAAAATTATTGCTGTTTTAAGCCCTAAATATGTGTAAAAAAATTATTATTTAATACTTTATTTATAATATCATTAATATCATTTTTTTTGCAAGAAAGATAAGCTAAAAAAATTTATTTAATATTTTTTTTCAAAAGAATCTAAATTCGTTCTAAAAAAATATTTTCTTCTTTCAAAAAAATTAGCTATGGAAAAATTTATTTCTGTCAATATCATTATAAATTTTTTTCAGGAAATGCCTCATCTAAACTATGTATAAGATTTTTTTCACATTAACTTCTGATGAATTTTTCTAAAATTACTTTTTAATAAATTAGTCATCTTTATTTTTTTATTTTTTTATAAGACCTGAATCTTCAAGTTTTCTTTTATATCCTTTTCTGTTAATATAGGATTTAACTCTATGACTTTAGCTAGTTTAATTTCTTTCATAAAAATCTTCTTCTACATTGAATGTTGTAAGAATATAATCATAGTCATTTAACTGATCTTTTTATTTGCTCAAAAGTTTTTCAAAGTAAGTATCTTATCTATATCAACCAAAAAAATTCAGTTTCTATATCTTCTTTTTAAGAAGAGTGCTATATTTTCTTTATAAGTGGTTACTAAGACAGCCTTTTTTTATTCATTTTATTATTATTTTTGCAGAGCTTTATGAAAAAAAGGTACTAAATATGCAATTTCTTCTTCAGAAACTTTTTCTTCTATAATATCCTCCAAATAATAGAAATTCTTTTTCAAAAATTAAATATCAATGGATATAAATTCTCTACATCTCTTAGTATAGAATTTTTTTAAGTTTTATTTTTCTCTTTAGTTCTAAAAAAATTAAAGGCTTTTATATAGTAAAATATCTCATCTAAAAAGACATCCATATTTTTTTAAATTAGTCTTACTTTCTATTTCAAAAGCTCTTACTATTTTTTTATAACAGCTACAGTGATATCTAACCAATTTCTAAATTTTATGAAAAACATCTTTTTCATCTCTACTGATTTTAAATAAATAATCTGTAAAGAAAAAGTAAGTTAGTATTGCTAAAAGTCTGAAAAAAATTTTTTTCTTTAGTTGAGTGTACTCTTCTCTTTTTCTAAAAATCTCTATATTATCAAGAATTAAATTTGAATTTTTTTTCTTCTCTTTTTTTGAAATAAGCATTAAAATAACTAAAATATTTAATGTTTCATCCATAAAATCAAGTTTAGCTTTTTTTAATTCTTTTTAGAAATAGAGTCTATTTCATTTATATATTCTTCTTTAATTTCCTTGTATATTATCTTTCTAAAATAACTAAGATCTGCAAAAAAATATTTTGTCATACTTTTTATCAAAAGCTTACATACTTGTAAAGATAAATAGCTATAAAATATCTATAATCTTCTTCAGAATAGTCAAAAATAGTATTTTTAACTTATCATCTTGAAGCAGTTTAATATTGTATTCTAATAATATCTTTCTTTTAAATTCTTTAAATCATTTCTTATAGTAGATTTACTTGTACTTAATTTATCTGCTAATTCTTTTTAATAAAAAGTTATCTTTTTTTCATTAAAGTATAGAGTATTATTAATTCTTCTCTTTCTTTTTGACTATAGATATAATTACTCTCTTCAATATTTTCAAAAAAAGCTTTATCCATATCATTTTCAGTCACTGAAGAAAAAAATTCTCTTTTTATTTCAATTTTCTTTGAACCTAACTCTTCATTGATTTCATCAATTTTTATAACGAACACTTCTTTTCAGTTAAATTTAGAAGCTCTGCTACTTTTTGATAATTTTCTTTCATTTTCAATGATTTTTAATATTTCAAAATGCTGTTTTTTTTAGCATTTTTACCTCCGATACTTTAAAAATACAAGTGTACTATTTTTTTACAATTTGAAAACTTATTTTTAGATTAATTAAAAATATATACACATAATTAATAGAGATATTTATTTAGTAAATAATACAATTTTTTTTAGATTTTTTTGCTAGCTTTTTTTATTTCACAATTTTGTGAAAGATATTACACATTTATAAAAGTTTTTCTACTAGACTTTTTAAAAAAATATTATAGAATTAATTTTTCTTCTGCTAGAATTAAAAATTTATAATAGAAATGCAAAGATAAGAGAGCTTTGTTGCAAGTAAATTGCAACAGTTTTTTTATATAGGAGGATAGTAAATTGGATTAGTAATTTTAGAATTATGTCAAAATTTCTGTACTAGTGAAAATGCAACCTTTGAAGATGCTGATATAGGATTTCGTATTGTTAGGACAATTTACTAGACAATTTTTAAGAAAAATGTTATAGAATAACCTTTATTATTTTAGGAGGGATGTAGATGGATAGTATTGGTAATGTTGGTACTTTAATTTCTTTAATAATCCAATATTCTTTTAGAATTGTTATTAGTAACAATTGTAGGTAATATAGATACAATAATGCTTGGTTATTACAGTGACGAAGCAGTAGGGAGCAATAGGTGGAATAACACAACTACTTAATATTCAGAATGTAATATTTAGTTTTATTAATATGGCAACAGCAATTTTAACAGCACAATTTTTTTAGGAGCAAAGGATTATAAAAAGAGTTAAACAAGTTATAAGTGTTTCGTTAGTTCTTAATGTCTTATTAGGATTAATTTTTAGGTGGAATTTATTTATTTTTTTGGGAAAGTTTACTTCAAAAAATAAATCTTCCAGCTGAGCTAATTGGAATAGGAAAATATTATTTTCAAATGGTGGGAGGACTTTGTATACTTCAAGGTATAATTTTTATCTTGTGGAGCTATACTTAAAGAGCCATGGAAGACCAACAGAGACTCTTATTATTAATGTAGGGGTAAATATTTTAAATATTATAGGTAATGCTTTCTTTATTTTTGGTTGGTTAGGAATGCCTGTTTTAGGGCCAACAGGTGTTGGAATTTCAACAGTTATATCAAGAGGAATAGGTTGTGTAGTAGCGTTTTTATATGATGTGTAAATATTGTAATTTTACTTTTTAAAAAAAGAAATACATAAAACCCTTTCCCATTTAAAAATAGTGAAAAAAATATTTTATCAATAGGTTTACCAACTGCAGGTGAAAACTTAGCTTGGAATGTAGGACAACTTATGATAGTTGCTATGGTAAATACTATGGGAACAACTATTATTGCTTCACGTACATATTTGATGCTTATAAGTAGTTTTACTATGACTTTATCAATAGCATTGGGTCAAGGAACAGCAATACAAGTTGGACACTTAGTTGGAGCAGGTGAAATAAAAGAAGTTTATCATAAATGTTTAAAAAAAGTTTGAAAAATTGCTTTTGATTTTTTTGCCTTTGTTACAACTTCTTTAGTTTTTCTTTTCAGAAAGCCAATTATGAGTATTTTTACGACTAATCCAGATATTTTAAAAGCCTCACTTAAAAATATTCCCTTTAATGATTCTATTAGAAATGGGAAGAGTATTTAATATTGTTATAATAAATTCACTTCATGCAGCAGGAGATATAAAATTTCCTATGTTTATGGGAATAACTTGCGTATTTTCAGTGGCAGTTTTATTCTCATATCTATTTGGTATTTCTCTTGGATGGGGACTAGCTGGAATATGGATAGCAAATGCAATGGATGAATGGATTAGAGGGACTTGCAATGTACTTTAGATGGAAAAGTAAAAAAATGGCAAAAATAAAAAGTTTTGTATAGTTATTGACAAGTTGACAAAAAAATAGTATAAAAATAAGTGCTAATAAAAAAACCATAAAGAGAGATGGAGGGACAGGCCCTAAGAAATCTCAGCAACCTACAAAAAGTGTGGTGCTAATGCCTGAGCGATGGAAGAGACATAGCTAAGATAAAAGACTTCCTAAGCTAAAAAAAGCTTTAGGATTTTTTTGATAAGAAAGGAGAATTATGAAGATAGCAGATATTTATAAAGGGAAAAAGTTTAACTACATCATTTGAGGTATTTCCACCCTAATGATAAGGTTGGTTTAGATCAAGTTTATAATTGTTTAGATGTATTATCTTTAGAAAAAAACCTGACTATATAAGTGTTACTTATGGAGCAGGAGGAAATACTAAAGGAAGAACTGTTGAGATAGCAGATAGAATAAAAAAATCAAAATGGAGTAGAATCAGTTGCTCACTTAACTTGTATTGGAGCTAAAAAAAGAAGAAATAGATAGAGTATTAGAAGATTTAGAAAAAAACATAATATTGAAAAATATTCTTGCTTTTAAGAGGAGACTATCCTGTTGATAGAGAATTAGAAGTAGGAGATTTTAGTTATGCTAGAGATTTAATAAACTATATACATGAAAAAGAAAAGGTGATAAATTTTCAATAGGTGCTGCATACTATGTTGAAGGACATAGAGAAACTAATGACCTATTAGATTTATTCCATTTAAAAAGAAAAAAAGTTAATGCAGGAGTAGATTTTTTTAATTTCACAAATTTTTCTTAGATAATGAATTCTTTTTATTCATTTAGAGATAAATTAGAAAAAAATTACAAATTAATGTTCCACTAGTTGCAGGAATTATGCCAGTAACTAATGCTAAACAAATAAAGAAAATAACTTCTTTATGTTCTTGTACTATACCTAAAAAAATTTCTTAAAGATTTTTAGAAAAAAATACGAAGATAACCCTTCAGCATTAAAAAGAAGCTGGGCTTGCTTATGCAATAGAACAAGTGGTTGATTTAGTTGCTTCTGATATCAATGGTATACATTTATACACAATGAATAGACCAGAAACTGCTAAAAAAATAATAGATGCAACAGGAATTATAAGAAAAATAAATATTAATGTCTGATTAAGAAAATAGTTTGAATTACTGAGTAGATTTCTTAGATAAAAAAATTAAAATAGAATGTAGCTCGAGTAAATGCTCACGTGTCTGAAACACTGAGACTTGCTCGGCTATTCTATCTAATTTATCAAAAATCGAATTCGTAATTATTTATCTTAATAAATTTTCTATCTCAGAAAAATGAAACTGAATATGTAAATTGGATTAGAAATGAGGAAAAATATGTTTGAGTTTGAAAAAGAGCTAAGAGAAAGAATATTAGTTTTAGATGGGGCAATGGGTACAGTTTTACAAAAAAATATGAATTAACTCCTGAAGATTTTTAATGGAGCAAAAGGTTGTTATGAAGTATTAAATGAAACTAGACCTGATATAATTTTTTTGAAGTACATAAAAAAATACATAGAAGCTGGAGCAGATATAATTGAAACTAATAGTTTTAACTGTAATGCTATTTCACTAAAAAGATTATCATTTAGAAGATAAAGTTTATGACTTAGCAAAAAAATCTGCAGAAATTGCAAGAGATGCAGTTAAACAAAGTGGAAAAGAAAGTTTATGTATTTGGTTCTATTGGACCTACAAATAAAAAGTTTATCTTTTCCTGTAGGAGATGTACCTTTTTAAAAGAGCAGTTAGTTTTGATGAAATGAAAGAAGTTATAAAAAGTTCAAGTTGCAGGACTTATAGATGGTGGAGTAGATGGAATTTCTACTAGAAACTATCTTTGATGGTTTAACTGCAAAAAGCAGCCTTACTTGCAACAGAAGAAGTTTTTTTGAAGAAAAAGAATGTAAAATTACCAATTTCAATTTCAGCTACTGTAAATAGACAAGGAAAAGTTATTAACAGGACAAAGTATGGAATCTTTAATTGTTGCTTTAGATAGAGATTCTGTAACTTCATTTGGATTTAACTGTTCATTTTGGAGCTAAAGATTTAGTACCTCTTATTTTTAAAAAAATAAAAGAATTAACAACAAAATTTGTATCATTACATGCTAATGCAGGTCTACCTAATCAAAATGGAGATTATGTTGAAACTGCACAAAAAATGAGAGATGATCTTCTACCTCTTATAGAAAAATCAAGCTATAAATATTTCTAGGTGGTTGTTGTGGAACAAACTATGACCATATAAGAGCAATAGCTGAATTAGTAAAAAGATCAAAAAACCAAGGGTTTTACCTGAAGAAAATTTATTAGAAACTTGTCTATCTGGAAATGAAATATACAACTTTAATGATAAGTTCACTTGTGTTGGTGAAAGAAATAATATATCAGGTTCAAAAATTATTTAGAACAATGATAGAAGAACATAACTATTTAAAAAGCTCTTGAAGTTGCAAGACAACAAATAGATGCTGGAGCAAAAAGTTTTAGATATAAACGTTGATGATGGGAATTTTTAGATTCTGTTGAAGAAATGAAAAAAACTTTTTAAGAGTTTTTACAAAATGACAGTTTTCATAGCAAAAGTCCCTATAATGATTGATTCATCTGATTTTGCTGTTATTGAAGAAGGACTTAAAAAAATACTTCTGGTAAAGCAATTGTAAACTCTATCAGTTTAAAAAGAAGGTACTGAAGAATTTTTAAGAAAAAGCTAAAATCATTAGAAAAGTTTGGTGCCTCAATAATAGTAATGGCTTTTTGATGAAAAAAAGGACAAGGTGTCAGTGCTGAAAGAAAAGATTGAAATATGTCAAAGAGCTTATGATTTACTAAAGAGTATAGGAGTTAAAAACTCTGATATAGTATTTGACCCTAATATTCTAAGTGTTGGAACAGGACAAGAAGCTGACCGTTACCATGCAAGAGAGTTTATTAAAACTATTGATTATATCCATGAAAATTTAAAAAGGTTGTGGAGTTGTTGGTGGATTAAGTAACCTATCATTTTGCTTTTAGAGGAAATAATGTATTAAGAGCAGCATTCCACCATATTTTTCTTAGAAGAAGCTGTACCAAGAGGATTTAATTTTGCTATCTTAAATCCAAAAAGAAAAAAAGCACCTCAATGGACAGATGATGAAAGAGAAAAGATTAAATCTTTCATATTTGGTGAAAGTACTGATATGGAAGCTCTACTTTCTTTAAATTTAATTAAAAGAAAAGAAGAAGCTCAAATTTTTTTGCTGAAACACCTGAAGATAAAATTAGAAAAGCTTTAATTCAAGGTGGAAGTGAATCTTTACAAGAAGTTATAGGAGATTTATTAAAGAAATATAAAGCTCTTGAAATTTTTAGAAAATATATTGATGTCTGCAATGCAAGAAATAGGAAGACTATTTGAACAAGGAGAACTTTATTTACCACAACTTATTCGTTCAGCTTCTGTTATGAATAATTGTGTTGATATTTTAACTCCATACCTAGATAAAGTTGATAAGACTTCATCAAAAGGTAAAATTCTAATGGCTACTGTTGATGGAGATGTACATGATATAGGTAAAAAAATATAGTTGGAACTGTTTTAGAATGTAATGGATATGAAGTTATAGACTCTAGGGAGTTATGGTTCCAAGAGATAAAATTGTTGAAAAAGCAAAAGAAATAAATGCAGATGTTGTAACTTTAAGTGGACTTATAAGTCCTTCTCTAAAAAGAAATGGAAAGAGTTGCAGATTTATTCCAAAAAGTTGGAATGCAAGTTCCGTATTAATTGCAGGAGCTGCAACTTCTAAAACTACATACAGGATTAAAAGGTTTTTACCTAATTACGATTACTCTTTACATGTTACAGATGCTATGGATACTATAACAGTAGTTTCTCAACTTTTTATCAACAAAGAGAAAAGATTTTCTTGAAACAAAAACAAAAATCAACTTCGTAAGATAGCTAAGAGATATATAGATAACAATAATGAAACTGAAGAGAAAAAGTTTTCCCTGAAGTTAAAAAGACTGTTAGCTATATTCCTAAAGTTTTAGGAAAAACAATTCCTATCTCTACCTGTTGAAATATTTAAAGATACTTTGAAAATGGGATATTGCTCTATATGCTTTTAAGAGTTAAAAAAATACTCCTGAAGAAGAAAAAGACTTTAAAATGACTTAAAGAAAAATATATGAAAAATTGATAGAAGAAAAAAGTTGAATTTAGAGCAGCTTATGGATATTTTAGATGTAAAGAAGACTGAAACTTTCTTAGAAATGGAAGGAATGACTTTTTGAAGTTTCTCCTAATCTTGCTCAATATATAGAAAAAGAAGATTATGTTGAGGTTTTGTTATTTCAGTTGGAAGTAAAAATCTTTAAAGATGATAAAGTATTTAGGTTTACTTGAAACTTTACTTTGTAATGCTATAGCAGAAACGGCTTCTGAATATATGGAAACAAGAGTATCTGAGGATATAGTTCCAACATTCTTAAGACCAGCTGTTGGTTATCCAATTTTACCAGACCACTCATTGAAAAAAAGTTGTCTTTGATTTAATTGATGGTGAAAAGAACAGGGAGCAAAACTGAGTCCTGCCTTTTGCAATGACGCCATTAAGTACAGTTTGTGGTTTCTATTTATGCAAATGATAATGCTAAATATTAATTTTCATATATAAATAAATGTATTACAATGTTTAACTAAGATAGGATTATTTTAAAAATATTAATGTATATGGTTTTGTTATTTTTATGGCTACTTGTTATTAACAGTAAGATTTATAACTAGGAATAAAAGGAAATAAATTATGTATAGAATTAAGTTAATATCTGTAAGCTAATAATGAATTGAAAAATGAAGCATTAAATATTTATCTAAAAATGACTATTATTTTAGTAAAATATCAGATGCTTCTCAAAATATTTCTAATATTGAGGAAGATATAGAGACTATTCCTGATGGAGTTCATAAAAAATCAGAAAAATTATAAATTAATTTCTTTTAATGATGAAATATTAGGGAGAAGTTGATTATTTAACTGATTATCCAGAAAAAGATACTATTCTTATAGGACTTCTTATAATAAAAAAATGATAAACAAAAAAACAAGGTTTAGGAACTAAAAATTTTTTTAGATACTTGGAGAATTCTTTTAAAAATAAAAAAATTTTTTAAAAATAAGAATAGGAGTATTGGTTGATAATCAAATTGGACTTTCTTTTTGGAAAAAACAAAAATTTTAAAAGAAATTGAAAGAAAAATTTTTAAAAATTTGAAAAAGTCTGAAAAAGAAGTTATAGTTATGGAAAAAGAAATATAAAATAATATTGGGTTGCAAATTGTAACCCAATTTTTTTATAATATACTAAAATTATAAAAGGAATTGATAAAAATGGAATTACAGAAAATTTTAAAGATGAATATATGGTAAAAAGTTAAAGGTGGAATATATAAACCCTCTTTTGAAGAGATAGAAAAATAGTTTTTGATATAGAGGTATCTAAATATCTTGTAACAAAAAGATGTGGTTTGGATATAATGGGAGAGATTTCTTTAGAAACTGAGAGAAATAATGAACCTGCTGAGAATATCACTTGGTGGAAAGCATTAGAATTTTGTAACAAGTTAAGTGAAAAATATGGTTTAGAACCTGTCTACGATCTAAGCAAAAGTAAGCAAGGAATATTAGCAATAAGAGAATTAAAAAGGAAAAACTATTAAAAACTGTTGATCCTAAAATGGCAAACTTTAAAAAAATACAGAAGGTTTTAGATTGCCTACTGAAATTGAATGGGAATGGTTTTGCAAGAGGTGGACAAGTTGCTATAGAACAAGGAACTTTTGACTATAAATACTCAGGAAGTGACAATATCGATGAAGTAGCTTGGTATGCTGAGAATTCTAATTATCTTATACAAGATGTAGGATTAAAGAAGCCAAATCAGTTAGGACTATGATTGTAGTGGTAATATATGGGAATGGTGTTATGACACAGAAGAAATGGAAAAATATAAAATCATTACATTTTAATTTTGATCCTTCCAGTGCATATAGAAGAATTAGAGGAGGTTCATGGCTTCATACAGCTGAAAGTTGTACTACTCTTTTATCGGATTTTTGAAACTGCTGCTTATGTGTATTGAACACTGGATTTCGTATTGTTAGAACAATTTAATAACTATATAAAAACTTTGGAGGAAAATATGTTAGAAGAAAAAAATTATTAAAAACTAAAAACTATCAATGAAAAACTTTATAAATTTAGGGTTTTGATTTAGAAGAAGACTTAATTGAACTTGTTACTCAAAGAGAAGATATTAAAAGATAGAATTGAAAAATACAAAAATATAAGAAAAATGACTTTTTCAAAAAGATGAAGAAGCTAACTCATACATTCTAAACTTAGAAGATTGTCAAATAAGTTTTGATATAATCGAAGGTGAAGATGAAGAAGGACCTTTGGTTTGAAGTAGAGTGTAATATAATTTTTCTTTCTAAAGGAGAATAATAAATGGAACTAATAATTTTAACTAATATTTCTATAATATTAATTGTGTTCTTAGTTTTATCATTTATAAATGAACACTTAGGGTTTGAAAAAAATTTATTTTAAAAAGTAAAATAACAACTAGTATCATTATATTATTAATAGTAAATTTAATCTATTTTTGATAGTTATCATGGAGATGACATTATACTTTCTTCAAATATTATTATTGTGGGAATAGATATTTTATTTGTATTAACTAATTTCTTCTTACTGATTTTTAAGAGAAAGGGCTTTTATTTTATATTTTTTTATTAGGGACTTTTATTTTTTTAGTACTACCATTTTTTTCAATAATGATGTTTGCATTACGTGGGCTACCCCATGGATAAGAAGGAGAAGAAGAATGGAAGAGTTTTTAGAAAAGAGAAAAATTTATTCTTAATGAGGTAAAAATGAAAGAGAAAGAGATAGAATTAAAAATTTTGAAGATGAGTATATGATAAAAAGTTAAAAGGTGGAAAAATATATCCCTTCTTTTTCAAATGAATTAAAGGAAGTTTTTGATATAGAAGTATGTAAATATCCCACAACTCAATTAATGTGGTTAGAAGTTATGGAAAAATAATCCCTTCAGAAGCTAAAGCATTATATAAGCCTGTTGAAACTGTTAATTGGTGGCAAGCACTAGAATTCTGTAATAAATTAAGTGAAAAATATGGTTTAGAGCCTGTATATGAATTGAGTAAAAAGTTTAGAAGAAACATTAATGATAAAAAGAATTAGGAGAAAAATAGTAAGTCCTGATAAAGCAAACTTTGAAAAATACAGAAGGTTTTAGATTACCTACAGAAATAGAATGGGAATGGTTTTGCAAAGTGAGGACAAAAAGCAATAGAACAAGGGACTTTTTGAATATAAATATTCAGGAAGTAATAATATAGATGAAGTAGCCTGGTATCTTAGTAATTCAGATTTTTAAAAATAATGATGTCTCAATAAAAGAGGTAGGATTAAAAAGCCAAATCAGCTAGGGACTTTTTGATTGCAGTGGTAATATATGGGAATGGTGTTATGATACAATTGGTGAGATAGAAAATGGAAAAATTATACACATATAAAACTTTTTTGAGCCTTATAATATCTATAGAAGAATTAAAAGGTGGTTCAGGAGCTTATACTGCTAAAAGTTCTCTTATCATCAGTAGAAGTGAAACTATAGCTACTTATTCTTATAAAAATTTTGGTTTTCGTATTGTAAGAACTATTTAACTTTTTAAAAATCTGGAGGAATAAATGAGAGAAAAAGAAATAAAATTAAATCATTTTAGTTTTTTTATTCAATATTTGCAATAATAGCTTTTAATATTTTTTTCAATAAAATGTATTCAATTTTATTTTGGTTGTAGGAATACCCTCAGGGAATTTGGGAAACTATAACTACAGAAAAAGCCATTTATTTCAAAATGAAAGTAATTTAGCAGCTCAACTTATGTCAAATTTCTTTACTTTATTAGCTATATTTCTTCCACCTTTTCTAGTATATCTTTTTGTAAAAAAATATATATAATATGTAATTATTTTTTTAAGTGAAGAAAAAAATAATTATCTCAGATGAACATTTTTTTATTATACAAGAAAATTAGCTATGATTAATTTTGAAAAGTTTGAAATTAATTTAAATGAAATAAAAAGAATTAGTAAAATACTAATGAAAAGCTCCCAACTAGAATTTTCAACAAATATTCCTGCACTAGCTATTTTATGGTATTTTAATGAACAAAGAAAAGAATATTAATAAAAAGATAAAAATGGAAAAAGAATATAAGATATGGAATATTCCAGCAAAAAAATTCTCTCCTTCAACATATTATGGAACACCAAAAGATGGTGTAGATTTGTATATTAAAGAATTAAAAGAATACTTAAAAACTTGAAGAAGAAAAATATAGAAGATGATCAAGAAACTGAAAGTTTAAATGTAGAAATGAAAAAAAGCTAATATATAGACATCCAGATTTATCAGAAAAAAGAAAAGTTTTTTATTTTATTCTTTTTGCACAACTTTTTCTACACTTTATTTTTAGTAGATTTTAGTGAAGGAATAACAGTATTCTATGAAGGGTGGAATAGAGATATTGTTTTTTTATAATAATTTGGGTATTGCTTGTATTATGATAAGTTATTTTACTAATAAAAAGCAATAAAAAAATGCAATAATTTATTTCTTTTCCTTATGAAGAATATGAAATAATTGAAGATAGATTATATTATAAGAAAAAAATTAAAATTATTTGGAAAAATCTTTTGTAATGGAAAAGTTTGATGTAGCTTTAAAAGATATAGAAAGTATTTCATCCTTAGCTCCAAAAAGCTCTTATCTAGGAATAAAAATCTCTTGATGATTTTCAAACCATCTAAAAGAATTCATATCAGTTTAAAAAAATGGAGAAGGATATGATGTATGCAATTGGAGAAAAATTTCTTATAATTATGTGGACTTCTCTGGAGATATCGATAAAGTATTGGAAATAGAATTTAAAGAAAGTTTTTAATAAAATAAAAGTCTTTTTATTGAAAATGGAGAAAAGAAATATAATTTTTGAAAACACAATTAGATGAAATAGAATCTAACTATAATTTAGAAAAATCTGAAAGATATAATTTTTATTTTTAAATAAGATTATAGAAGAAGAAAAAGCTATATTTATACAAAGATGAAGAAAAAGTTTATAGTTAATGCAGGAGAAAATAGCTATAAAAAATTTTAGCTATATTTAAAACTATGAATTTTGAAGAAATAGATTTTCTATGTTTTTCTATGTTAATTATTTATCAAAAAGAATATGAAGATAAAAAGAGTATTAGTAGGCTTCAATGGTGTTGATGGAAAAGAAGTAACTATGTCAAAAATTAAAAAGATGATATAAATGAGATTAGAGATAGCAAGAGTACATTTATTTAAAAAGAGATAAAATATAAAAAGTCAGAAAAATAAATGGACTATAGATTTTTATGTTATTTGCTAATGAATTAGTAGAATAAAGATAAAGTTTTTATCATAAATTAGAAGAGGGGCTGTTGCTCAAAAATTATAAAAGTAAAAATAATCAGTTACTGAGTAAATCTTAACGATAAAAATCAAGAATTGCTGCAAATCAGGAAACTCTGTTACACTCAGACACTCCTGAATTTGCTCGGCTCATTCTATTTGATTTTTATCGTAAAAATTTCCATTCGTAACTCACTTATTTTTACTTTAGGTTTGAAATTTTAATTTTGCAACAGCCCCTTTTTATTATTTCTAATAGAAATATAGAAAATTTTGGGAGTTTTAAATTAACTTATATATAATTTTTTTGTTGCTTTTTTTAAATAACTGATTATATAATATATAGTATTACAAAAATATTTTTAAAATGAAAATATTATATTTAATAAGAAAGGAGGGGAAAAAATGAAAAAGCTAATTTTTACTTTATTTCTTTTTATTCTTTTTTAGCTTTTACATCATTTGCAGTAAAAATTGAGAATAATGAAATTGTCGATAAATATGGAAATAAGATTGAAGCTAGAGAGTATAAAAAGAATCATAGTAACAGATCCTGGTGTAATAGAAATATTATTTAAAAATAGGAGGAGAAAAATCTATAGTTGCTATAGGAAAGACTACTAAAAAGTAAAGATTTATCCTTATGAAAAAGTTGAAAAAACTTCAAAGTATAGGAAGTATTAGTAATTTAAATCTAGAAAAAAATAGTTGAATACAAACCTGATTTAGTTGTAGTTAGTTCTATGATGTTAAAAGAATGTTGAATCTATAAAAAAATTAGGTTATAAAAGTTATTGTTTCTAATGCTTCTAATTTAAAATGAAATATTAGAGTTAATCTCTGTTGTTGGAGTTATTTCAGGTAGAAAAATGAAGCTGAAGATTTAAGAAAAGTTTCTTTTTTAAAACTAGAAAAATTATTAAAGAAAAATCATAAAAAAATCTTCTAACTTAAAAGGAGCTATTTTATTTTCAACTTCGCCTATGACAGCTTTTTTTCTGATGATTCTTTACCTGGAGATGTACTTAAAACATTTAGGTGTCACTAATATTGCGTCTAATGTCCCTGGTCAAAGACCTATACTATCTCCAGAATATATTTTTGAAAGAAAAATCCAGATTTTTTTAGCTGGTGCTATGAGTTTAGATAGTCCTCAGCAAATTATTGAAGCTTCTAATGTTATCGCTAAAACAAAAGCAGGAAAAAACAAAAATATTTTTTTATCTTAGATTCATCTCTTATATTAAGAAGTTCTTATAGAATTTTTGATGAAATGGAAGTTTTAAAAATCTAAAGTTAGAAAAAAATAAAGAATTAAACTTTAAATTTTTTTACTATTGGGAATGATACAAAAAATTTAATTCTATGGAGGCAAAAATGAAAAAAATACTTAATGAGCTTATCACTTTTTATATTTTGTGCTACTTCTATGGAGAAACAATAGACTTTAGGTGAAAAAGCATTTATTCTGAAACTGGTTTCAAAAATAGTTTAAGAAGTTCTACAACTTCCCCTTTTATTCTAAAATCTGAAGACATTGAAGGAAAGGGTTATACTTCTGTTTCAGAAGTTCTGGATTCTATTCCTGGAGTAAATATAAAAGAAGGTGCTCATCCTGCAATTGATCTTAGAGGTCAAGGTTTTCAGAAAGCAAAAAGCAACTGTTCAACTTTTTAGTTGATGGAATTCCTGCAAATATGCTTGATACTTCTCACCAAAATGTTCCTATTAATGTTGTAAATATTGATGAAATAGAAAGAATCGAAGTTATTCCTGGTGGAGGAGCTGTTCTTTATGGTAGTGGAACTTCTGGAGGAGTTATAAATATTATTACAAAAAAATATAAGAATAAAAAAATATTCGTGGTGGAATTGGATATCAAATTTCAAGTTTTAGAAATAATAAATTTGATGTCTCAACAGGAACTAGTGTAGGTAATTTTGATTTTGATGTAAATTATTCTAAAAATAGAAAAATATGGATATAGAGATTATGATTTCACTAATTCTGATTATTTTTTTCTGGAAGAATTAATTATAATATAAATAAAAACAGATAATATAGCTTTTAAATACAGTGGTTATAGAAGTAAATATACTTATCCTGCTTCTTTAACAGAAACTCAAATGAATAAAGATAGAAGACAAAGTGGACTAGGTTCTGATGATAAAAATGATAACAATAAAATTAAAAAAGACGAGTTCTCTTTGACATACAATTCAAAAATAACTAATAATAATGATTTAAATGTTGTAGCTTTTTATCAAAAAACAGAAATTCCTTCTGAATCAATAAGTGATGGTACTGGAATGTATAAAGGGGATTTCTAGCTGGACAAGTGGCTGGTTTAAGCTCTGCTCTTAGAAATCCTAGCTTACCTACAAGTGCTAGACTTGCTATGACAAATAGACTAAATGCTTTTAATGACTCAATTAAGAAATCCTTCTAGAGTAGATTTTTTTCTAGTCATTCTAATTTTGAAGATAGAAAAAAATTAGCATAAAAAGCAAAAAGATAAATACACTTATGATAATAGTGGAAGTAATATTATTGTTGGTCTAGGTTATACAGATGATAATATGATAAGAGCTTCTAAAATGGAATTAGTTGGAAAAATGAAACTTGTTGACACACATATGGACTTAACAAAGAAAAACTTTTGAAAGTTTTTGCTTTTAAAACACTTATAAAGTTAATAATTTTGAATTTCATTCAAGGTTTAAGATATGAAAAAAGTAAATTTGATGGTAGTAGAAGAAATTTAGATGATGTTTCAACTGTTAAAAGAGATATGAATAACTGGGCTGGTACATTAGCAGTAAATCATTTATATTCAGATACTGGAAATGTCTATTTAAAAATATGAAAGAGCTTTTTACATCACCTTCTCCTTCTCAATTAAGTGATAAAGTAAGAACTAGTTCAGGAGCCTTTGATTATGTAACAAATAATTTAAAAATCTGAAAAAACTAACCAATTTGAAGTAGGATGGAACGATTATTTATTAGGTTCTCTCTAAGTGCTGACATCTATTATAGTGAAACAAAAAGATGAAATTGCAACTATTTTTTTGATGGTGGTAGAGCTCATCCAACTAATGGTTTTTAAAAACTACAAATCTTGGAAAAAAACTAGAAGATATGGTTTTGATTTAAGTGCTGAACAAAAAGCTTGAAAAACTTTACTTTTTAAAGAATCTTATTCTTTTGTAAAAACTAAAAATATTAAAAAGACAATGATAAAAAAATATTGAAGGAAAAAGAAATTGCTGAAGTTCCTAATCATAAATTACTACTATCTGTGGACTATAATATAAGTTCTAAATTTACAGTTGGAGCAGAATATGAATATAAAGCAGCAGCCTTTGTTGACAATGCAAATAAATATGGAAAAAGATAAAGCAAAAATCTGTATTTAATTTAAGAGCTAATTATCAAGTAAATGATTCTTTAGACATATATGCAGGAGTAGATAATGTATTTGGAGCTAAATACTATAATAGTGTGACTCTTAGCAGTGGAGATAGATTATATGACCCTGCTCCTAGAACAACTTATTACACTGGTTTTAAATATAAATTCTAATAAAAAAAGGAAATCAGATGAAAAAAATATTTTTTTTAATATCGTTGCTGATAAGTTTTATACTAATAACACTCTCTTTATCTATAGGGAGTGTTATTATTCCAATAAAAAAATTTATTATTTTTTTAAGTCCTATGGATGATTATATGAAAAATGATTGTATTTGAATTAAGACTTCCAAGAATTATAATGGCATTTTTTTAGTTGGAATGTTACTTGCTTCAAGTGGAAATATTGTACAAATAATATTTCAAAAATCCACTTGCAGATCCTTATATAATTGGTATTGCTTCAAGTGCAACTTTTGGAGCTGTTATAGCTTATCTGTTAAAATTACCAGAATTTTTATTATGGAGTAATAGCTTTTTATCTCTTGTATGCTCAGTACACTTTTTAATTTTTTTAAAAATTTCAAAAAGAGGTAACAAAAATAGAGGTAAATACTTTTACTTATAGTTGGAATTACTCTTTCTTCATTTTTTTAGGAGGTTTCACTTCTTTTTCAATCTATATGATAGGAGAAGACTCTTTTAAAAATTACTATGTGGCTTATGGGATATTTAGGAAATGCTAGTTGGAGACAGATATTATTTTTAATTTTTCCTTTAGTCTTTTCAAGTATATATTTTTTTATTCTAAAAAGAAATGAACTTGATATATTGATGTTAGGTGATGAACAAGCTCATTCTTTAGGGGATTAATATATCTAAGTTAAAAATTTCATTTGCTTATAGTTTCTTCTTTTGTTGTTGCTTATTCAGTAGCATTTACAGGAATGATTGGTTTTCGTTGGGCTTATTGTTCCTCATATAATGAGAAGTATTATAGGACCTTTAAATTCAAGATTAATTCCTTTTGTATTAATTTATGGTGGAGTATTCTTATTATTTTGTGATACAGTGGGAAGAATTGTTTTATCTCCTGTTGAAGTTCCCTATAGGAGTTATAACTTCTATTTTAGGTGCACCTTTCTTTTTATATTTAGCTTTGAAAGCTAGGAGGAAATAATGAGTATAGTAAGTATAGAAAAATCTTAATTATTTCTATGGTAAAAAAACAAATTCTAAAAAGAATTGAAATTAGATATAGATGAGAATAAGTTAACTGGTATTATAGGACCAAATGGTTGTGGTAAATCAACATTAGCTAAAAAAATATTATTAAATATCTCAATGGAGATTTTAAAAAAATTGGAAATAATGAATACTGATATTAAAAATTGAGCCATAAAAAAATTGCACAATTAATTTCATATATTCCACAACATTCCACAATAATTTCTAATATTTCTGTCTTTTGACTATATATTATTAGGAAGATTTCCATTATTAAAAAAATTCTTGGAATAATTATTGTGAAAAAGATTTTGAAATTGTAAACTACAATATTAATTTATTAAATATAGAATTTTTAAAAAGATAGAAATATTGAAACTCTATCTGGTGGAGAATTACAAAAAGTTTTATTAGCTAGAGCTTTAGTACAAGAAACTAAAAATTTTACTTTTTAGATGAACCTACTTCTGCTCTTGATTTAAATAATGCTGTGGAGTTTATGAAAAATTTTAAAACGTATATCCACTCAGAAAAAAATATCAGTTATCATTATTATACATGATTTAAATTTAGCTTCTTTATTTTGTGATAATTTAATAGTTTTAAAAAGATGGAAAAATTTATAAAAAAAGGTAGTCCTTATGAAGTTATAAATGAACAAAAATATAAAAAGATGTCTATAATTTAGATTGTAAAGTTTTGTACAATGAGGATAACAAACCTTATATAATTCCAAAAAACATAAGAAAGGATATATCATGTTTAAAAATAAGATATAAGTCTCATCATGATGTAGGAAATGTTTATTTCCAAATTTACAAAAAAATTTTAAAAGCAAGTAAAGAAGATTTTTATATCGCTACTTGAAGGAGTGAATGTAAAGTAAACAACTTGCTTTTATATTTTCATACACCTTATTGTGATAAAATCTGTTCTTTTTGTAATATGAATAGAAAGCAATTAGATAATGATTTGGAAGAGTATACTAAATATATTTGTGATGAAATAAAAAAATATGGAGCATATAAATTTTGTAAGACAAGTGAAGTTGATGTTGTATTTTTTGGTGGAGGTACTCCAACTATATTTAAAAAAAGAACAATTAGAAAGAATATTAAAAAAACTTTAAGAGAAAAATTTTATATTTTCCAAAGATTACGAAATGACTTTTTGAAACAACTCTACATAACTTTAAGTTTTGAAAAACTTGAAAATTATGGAAAAATATGGAGTTAATAGAATAAGTGTAGGTATTCAAACATTTTCTAATAGAGGAAGAAAAGCTTTTAAATAGGACATATGATAAAAATTATGTTGTAGAAAGATTAAAAAGAAATTAAAAAAGATTTTCGGGACTTATTTGTATAGATATAATATATAACTATGCTGATCAAACTGATGAAGAAATTTTAGAAGATGCAAGATTATTATCAGAAATTAAAGTTGATAGCACTAGCTTTTTACTCACTTATGATACATGATGGCTCAGATATTTCTAAAGAAAGAGAAAAAGATAAGTCTATCTATACCTACAGTCTAAAAAAAGAGATGAAGAATTACATAATCTTTTTTTATGAAGCTTGTATTGAGAATTCCTATGAGCTATTAGAATTAACTAAGCTTCTAATGGTAAAGATAAATACAAATATATAAGGAATAACAACAGTCTAAAAAAATTTACTTCCTATTGGTGTTGGAGCTGGAGGACATATACAAGATATAGGAATCTATAATATGAATCAACAAGTAAGTTTTTATTCTAGAACTTCAGAACTTAATTATAAACTTTCTATGATTTCTGGTTTAATGCAATTTGAAAAATTTAATTTACTTTGAAATACAAAAAAATATTGTGATGAGAAAAATTTATAAGGAAATTTTTAAAAAAGACTAAAAAGAATTTGAAAAATAAAGGTTATATAAAAAAATTGAGAATAACTTTGCTATATATCAATTAAAAAGGAATCTTTTGGGGAAATAGCTTAGTTGCTGACATAATTGAATTAATTGGGAGGAATTTATGAAGACATTAATTGTTTATTCAACTATAAGTGGAAATACTAAAAGCAGTTTAGAAAGAATATATAATGCTTTAAATGTGGAAAAAGGAAATTATAAATGTGAAAGATAGCAAAAATATAAAAGCCTTCTGATTATGAAAACATAATTATAGGTTTTTGGTGTGATAAAGGAACTATGGATAAAGATAGTATTGATTTTTTTAAAAAACTCTTAATAATAAAAAAATCTTTATTTTTTTAGGAACCTTAGAGCAAGACCTGACTCAGAACATTGGAATGATGTTTTTGAAAATGCTAAAAAAACTTTGTTCTGAAAAATAATATTTTTTTAAAGATGGTCTTTTAATCTGGGGAAGAATATCAAAAGAAATGATGGATGTAATGAAAAAAATTCCCAGCTGGACATCCTCACGCTGTAACTCCAGAAAGATTAGCGAGATGGGAAGCTGCTTCTACTCACCCTGATGAGAATGACTTTAAAAAGCTGAAGAATTTTTTTCAGATTTATTAAAATAAGTGAACTACTCAGTTAAAAAATAAATCTACCCTTATAATATTAAGAGGTAGATTTTTGTGTGATAGTGTTTTATTGTGAAAGTATTATAGATATTTTTCAGTATATTCCTTTTTAAAATCTGCTATATCCTCATCATCTTTTTCAATAGCAAGTTTTAAGTGATTTAAGAATATATTTTTGAATAGCATCAAATTCTCCTAAACCTTTTAAAAATAACTTCATTTACTTTTGAAAACCATTTTCTTCAAGTTCTTCTTTATAAGTTACTGCCATATCTTTTTTTAGCATGTTCACCAGCAACAAAACATAAATGGAGCAAGAGTAATTTCTTCTATTCCAGCCTTTTTTTAAGTTTCTTTTATTAGACTATCCATTAAAGGATATGCTGTGGTACAAACTACAAAAACATTATCATAACCACAATCACTAAAAAACATATTCTATCATTGCATAACTAGTAGCTAGTGGTGAATCTGTTCCCATGACAAACAAGAACTAGAGCTTCTTTTTATTTTTTTAGGAACATATTCATCTGCCAATGCTTCAACACACTTTTTATAATCATCAATATAGTATAAAAAGTGGTTTTCCAATCTTTACAGTCTTAAATTTATTAGAAAAAGAATTTACTTCTCTCACTAAATTTTCATATTCAATACCAGGGTATAACATGAGAAGTTTGTATAAGTAATTCTTCATATCCTTGATCTACTAAAAGCATTTAAAAACTCTTAAAGGTGTGCTGTAATTTTCACCTCTATCTTTTAATCTTTTTAAAAACTATTCTTGATGTATAAGTTGTAAATAAATCATAATCTTTAAATTCATCTGCAAATTTTTTTATTCATCTTATCTATAGTTAATTCTCTTGTGTCATTATGAGTAGTCCCAAAGTGTACCATAAATAATGCTTTTTGACATATCTCCTCCTCAATAAAAAAATTATTTTGTTTTGCTTAATATATTAAGTTCATTATATAACATTTATCTGAATAATGCAAAGAAATTTTAATTTCACCTGATCAATAAAATTTTTTTCTTTCATTTTCTTAGAAATATATTTGACAATTTCAAATTTCTATGTTAATATAAATAGGATTAACGCATAATAAAGGTGTTCAGCAACCTTATATTAGCGAATTACATATGGAGGTGTTGATATGTACGCAGTAATTAAAAACTGGTGGAAAAACAGTATAAAGTTACAGAAGGTGATGTATTAAGAGTAGAAAAATTAAATGCTGAAGTTAATGCAACTGTTGAATTAACAGAAGTTCTTTTAGTAGCTGGTGGAGACAACGTTAAAGTTGGAAAACCATTAGTAGAAGGAGCAAAAAAGTAGTTGTAGAAGTTTTATCTCAAGGTAAAGCAGCTAAAGTTATTAACTTCAAATACAAGCCTAAAAAAAGCTAGTCACAGAAAAAAAGGTCATAGACAACTTTTTACTGAAGTAAAAAGTAACTTCAATAATAGCATAGTTTATGACAAAAGTAGAAATTTTTAGAAAAAATGGTAACATCATAGGATATAAAGCAAGTGGACATTCTGGATACTCAGAACAAGGAAGTGATATAATTTGTTCTGCTATCTCAACATCATTGCAAATGACTTTGATAGGTATACAAGAAGTATTAAAGTTAAAAAGTTGATTTTTAAAATAAATGATGGCTTTTCTTGATGTTGATTTAAAAAAATATTAGCCAAGATAAACTAACACAAACGAAATATACTCACAGAAGCTATGGCTATATTTTTAAAAAAGAATTAACTAAACAATATCCTAAGTACATTAGACTTGTAGAAAAAGGAGGATAAGTAAATGCAATTTTTATTAAATATACAATTATTTGCACATAAAAAAAGGGCAAGGTTCTGTTAAAAACGGAAGAGACTCTAATCCTAAATATCTTGGAGTAAAAATACGATGGAGAAGTTGTTAAAAGCTGGGAAATATCATAGTTAGACAAAGAGGAACTAAATTCCATGCTGGAAACAATATGGGAATTGGTAAAGACCATACTCTATTTGCATTAATCGATGGATATGTAAAATTTGAAAGATTAGGAAAAAAATAAAAACAAGTTTCTGTATACTCAGAAAAAAATAAGCTGATAAGAAAAAATCCTATTAATTTAGGATTTTTATTTTATTAAGATTTTTCGATTGATAAAAAAATCATAATCTCTATATAAAATATATATATTGTATAATTTGGATAAAAATTTATTCTATTTTTTTGATTAAAAAGTTTATCTTTTTTTAAAAAATTTAGTTGCTTTTTTTATAAAAAAAGAGTTTATCATTTATTTAAGATATAATATTAAATCTTAGCTCAAAAAGTTTTAAAAATTAACGATTTCTATTATGGAGGTAGATTTATTATGAAGATGTATGGACTTGAAAAAAATTAGGAATTGATAATGTATTAGCAGTTCATTATAATTTAAGCCCAGCAGAGCTTACTGAAAAAGCTTTAGCAAATGGTGAAGGAAAATTAAATGATACTGGTGCTTTAGTTATAGAAACAGGAAAATATACTGGACGTGCTCCAGATGATAAATTCTTTTGTTGACACTCCAAGTGTACATAAACATATTGACTGGAGTAGAAATAAACCTATTGAAAAGTGAAAAATTTGATGCTATTCTTGGAAAATTAATTGCTTACCTTCAGAAATCTATGTTTTTTTGATGGAAAGAGCTGGAGCTAATCCTCAATATACTAGAAGATTTCGTTTTATAAATGAAATGCCTAGCCAAAAATTTATTCATACATCAATTATTAATAAGAACTGATGAAGAATACAATGAAAATAATAAAATTGATTTCACAGTTATATCTGCTCCCTAACTTTCCACTGTGTACCTGAAATAGATGGAGTTAATTCTGAAGCAGCTATCATAATCAATTTTTGAAAAGAAAATGGCTATAATCTGTGGAACAAGATATTCAGGAGAAATGAAAAAAAGTGTCTTTTCTATAATGAACTATATAATGCCTCATGAAAATATTTTACCTATGCACTGTTCTGCTAATATGGATCCTGTTACTCATGAAACTGCAATTTTCTTTGGTTTATCTGGAACAGGTAAAACAACTTTATCAGCAGATCCAAATCGTAAATTGATTGGTGATGATGAACATGGTTGGTGTGATACTGGAGTATTCAACTTTGAAGGTGGATGCTATGCTAAATGTATCAATCTAAAAGAAGAAAGTGAACCTGAAATCTATCATGCTATAAAATTTGGAAGTGTTGTAGAAAATGTTACTATGGATGAAAAAACAAGAAAAATAAATTATGAAGATGCTAGTATTACTCCTAACACTAGAGTTGGATATCCTATACACTATATTCCTAATGCTGAATTAGCAGGTGTAGGTGGAATACCAAAAGGTTGTTATTTTCTTAACAGCTGACTCTTTTGGAGTTTTACCTCCAATTTCAAGATTGAGTCAAGAAGCAGCAATGTATCACTTTGTAACTGGATTTACTGCTAAAACTTGCTGGAACTGAATTAGGAGTTAAAGAGCCTGTACCTACATTCTCAACATGTTTTGGTGAACCTTTTATGCCTATGGATCCAAGTGTGTATGCTAAAATGCTTGGTGAAAGATTAGAAAAACATAATACAAAAGTTTATTTAATCAATACAGGTTGGTCTGGTGGAGCATATGGAACAGGAAAAAGAATTAAATCTAAAATATACTCGTGCTATGGTTACAGCAGTATTAAAGTGGATATTTTGATAATGCTGAATACAAACATGATGAAATATTTAATCTTGATATTCCTCAATCTTGTCCTAATGTTCCTAGTGAAATTATGAATCCTATAGATACTTGGGAAGATAAAGAACAATATACTATAGCTGCTAAAAAAGTTAGCTAACTTATTCTATAAGAACTTTTAAAGAAAAAAATATCCAAATATGCCAGAAAATATTACAAATGCTGGTCCTAGATATAACGATTAATAAAATAATGATTAATGATAAATACCCTCTTTTTATGGATTAAGAGAACTGTTTGACAGTTCTCTTTTTCTTTATATAGAAAAAGCTATTGCAAATTTTAAACTGCAATAGCTCTATATTTTTATTGATTATAATATAAATTTTCAGTTGGAAAAAAACTTGATCTGATGTTACATCTATTCCAAGTTTTTCTTAAAGATTGCTCATCATTTCTACCTAAAGATATGAGTAGAATGTGCTTGTACACCCTGCTAATTGTGAAAGTTTTGACAGTGCAAGCTCTGCCATAGGATTTGTTGCTGCTGTTATACTTAAGGCAATTAATATTTCCTCACAATCTAGTGGTATATGTTTATTTTTTTAAAGTCTTTTTCTTTTTAACTGAATAATAGGCTCTAAAATTGTTGGTGAAATTAATAATAATTCATCATCAAAATTTGAAAGATATTTTAATGAGTTCAAGATAGCAGCCGAAGGAGCATCCATTAAAGAAGATTTCTTTTCCTGTTATTATTTTCTCCATCAGGCATTTCAAATGCTATAGCTGAAAGTGTCTTTTTGCTTATCAGACTTTTTCTTCATTATTTAAAAGTTCTAATTTCTTTTCTTGCAAAAAGTAACAACTTTTCTATCTTCTTCTTTTTAATCCTAAACTGTGCATTATAAATTCAGCTCTTTTTAAATGTTTCTAAATCAGTATTTCCTTTTTATAATCACAACCAGTTTTTAAAAATATCTTCTTATTATTTCTTGTTGAGAAGCTTCTTAACAACTTCATCATCAGTAATACCAAAACCTACTCTATTAACTCCCATATCTGTAGGTGATTGATAAATTGATTTTTTTCCTGTTATCTTTTTCAATTATTCTTTTTTTAATAAAGGAAAAGCTTCAATATCTCTGTTATAGTTTACTGCAATTTCTCCATATTCTTCTAAATGAAATGGATCTATCATATTAACATCATTTAAATCAACTGTTGCTGCTTCATAAGCTATATTCAATGGATGTTTTAAAGGTACATTCCAAACAGGGAAAAGTTTCAAATTTAGAATATCCTACATTTTCTTCCTCTTTTATATTCATGATAAAGTTGACTTAAACAAGTTGCAAGTTTTCCACTACCAGGTCCTGGAGCAGTTACAACAACTATCGGTTTTGTTGTTTCTATATAGGCATTTTTTCCATAACCTTCATCACTAACTATAGTATCAACATCACTAGGATAACCTTTTTGTTGCATAGTGTTTGTATACTTTTATACCTCTTCTCTCAAGTCTAGTGATAAAAAGGTCTGTAGAAGGTCTATCTTCGTATCTTGTGATAACAACACTGTTGACCTTTAGCTCATTTTCTCTTAAATCATCTATCAGTCTAAAGACATCCATATCATAAGTAATTCCAAAATCACCTCTGATTTTATTTCTTTCAATGTCTCCAGCATATACACAAATTATAACTTCTATTTGATCCTTAAGTTTATTTAGAACTTTTTATCTTAGCATTCTCATCAAAAACCAGGTAAAACTCTTTTTTTGCATGAAGATCTCCTAAAAGTTTTCCACCAAACTCAATGTATAATTTGTCATGCTTATTCACTCTTTCAAGTATATATTTGGATTGTTCTTCTAGATATTTACCGTGGTCAAAACCTATTTTCATTACAACATCACTACTCCCAAATTTTAAAAAAATAAATATAAAAAAACTACTTTTTATTTTTATCACAGATAAAGTATTTTGTGAATAACTTTAAACTTTCTATTTTGTTAATTTTTTTCTTCTATAGCCTTATATGATTTATCTACGATTTCATCATAACTTAAGTCTTCAACTTTAATTTTATCTAAGAATTCAATTGATATTTTTTTCCTGGTTTAGGAAATTTTTTTCCTGTAGGGAAATAATTCATAAGCACCACTTATAACATAAGGTTGTACATCAACATTTAATTCCTTTAGCTAATATAGCAAAAAGATTTTTTTAAATTTATTCATTTTTCCATCTCTAGTTCTTAAACCTTCAGGGATAGATAGCTACATTTTTTTATTTTTCTTTTAAAACTTTTTGCAAGTATTTGCATAACTTCTGCAATATCTTTATTTATATCAACTAAAAACAACATTAGATGAATTTGCAAAAGACTTCATTATAGAACTTTTTAAAATGTGCTACAGTTGCAAGAAAATATGTTTTTCTTTACTAATTTTGAAGGAACAGCATAATTGAAATAAGAAACCATCTAAGAAACTTTGGTGATTAGCAACATAAATAGTTGGCTTATCCATTTCAATTTTTTTCTTTTTCCTTTTAACCTTAACTCTAAAGAAAGTATTAAATAGAATACATGATAAGAATTTTAAAAATTATAGCTAAGAAACTAGAACTTGGTAATTTCGCATCAGTATCTTTATTAATGATCTCTTTCCAGTTTAAATTTCCAATTTTTTTCTTGATTTCTATTTTCCTTTACATAATTAGCAAGTTCTAATAATGATGGATGTTTTAGAAATTAGATTTTTCTTCTTTTTACTCCAAAGTTTAAATCTAAGAAATGTTGAAATTCAACCATATCTAAAGAATCCATACCTAAGTCTATTTCAATATGAGAATCAAAAATATACTTCTTTTTCTTTAGCAGTAACTAAATATTTTTTTAATTTTATTATATTCTTCAAAAATCAGGTTCAGGTTTTCTTTCTTTCTTTTTCGATTTTTTTCCTTCTAGCATATCAGCTATCATAAATCTTTTAATTTTTTTCCAATCTTTTGTCTTTTGGAAAAATCTTCATTTACAATCTTTTACATCTAATATCTTTTTTTATAGTCAGGACTTTTTTTGGTTATATTTATCAACAACTGACCATTTTAATACTTCATAAATATTATCAACTTTTTCTTCCTTAACTTTATTAAAATCAGGATGTATAACTGCTGTTAAAATAGAATTATATTCAGTTACAACAACTTCAGCAATAAGGTTAGTCATAGACATTAATTTTGCTTCTATATCAATAGGATTTATATTTTTTTACCATTTGATAAAACTATCATTTCTTTCTTTCTACCTGTTACATATAGATAACCATCTTTTTAAAGTTCCTAAATCTCCAGTATGTAACCAACCATCTTTATCAATTATTTCAGCAGTTGCTTCAGGATTTTTATAATATCCCTTCATTACATTTCTACCCTTTAACAAGTATTTCATTGTCATCAGCTATCTTAACTTCTACATCTTTTATAACTCTTCCTGCTGAATTTGGCATTATATCATCTTTGGGAGTATAAGCTATTATTGGAGATGTTTCAGTCATTCCATAACCTTCACAAATTTTTATTCCAAGAGTAAGAAAATCTTCTGTTATCTGTGGATTTAATTTAGATCCTCCTGAAACGAAGAATTTAATATGTCCTCCAAAAACCTTCACTTACTTTTTTTAAATATCTTTCTTACTGAAACTTAAAGAGTTTATTTTTCTTAGCAAGTTTGAAAAAATAAATCTTGTTATTCCTTTTGAGTTTATAGTATCCATAATCTTTTTATGCATTACTTCCCAAAGTTTAGGTACTCCTATTAACATAGTTACCTTATATTTTTTTCATTGCATCTATCAAAAGCAACAGAAGACATATCATCAAGAAATACTATAGTAGCTGAATATAGAAGTGGCATTACACCTGTTCCTAAAAAGTGGTAAGATATGATGTAAAGGTAATAGTGCAATAGTTACATCTGTTTCTTCATACATCTTATACACATCAAGTGAATCTACATTTGCTAGAATATTATCAAATGTTAGCATAACTCCTTTAGGTTTTTCCTGTTGTTCCTGATGTATATAAAATTAGTGCTGTGTCTTCTCTTTCAGGTGAATTAATAACTAAGTTAGCTTCTATATTTTTCATCAATTTTAATTTTATCAAATTCAATATCGTCTACAATAACAAGTTCAACTTTTTTTATTTAAGATAGTGAAAGCTTCCTCTACTTTTTTTCAAGTTGTCCTCTTGAAGTGAATATTTTTTTCAACTTCTGAATTATCTATATAATATGATAATTCTTCTGCTGTACTTGAAGCATCTATACAGACACAAGTTGCTCTGCTATCCCATATAGAAAAAGAAACTATATAATAATTCTGGTCTATTTTCCATATAAATCATATTATTTGTAAAATTCTTTTATATTTGCATATTGTTTTATTTTTTTGTATTTAAAATAAATTCTTTATAGCTAACAGCATTATCTTTAAAAATAAAGTGCTACTTTATTTTTTTGTCAGTTACAATTTGCATTTATTAAAAACCCCTTCATTTTTTTATAAAATAAAACCTAGTTTATTATAACAGATGTTTTTGTATTTTATGTATACTAAAAAAAGTTAAAGATTTAATTAAGAAATAAAAATAAAATGGAACTACTGCATATTTAAACATATGATAGTTCCATTTTTTTATTATTATATATTTTTTTATAAGTAAGCAATTAATAATTTTATAGTTTCAACAATTCCATCATTATGGCATCTTTCATAGTGGTGAGTTGCATCTACATTTGGTCCTATACAAGCATATTTAAAAGTCAAATCCTTGTAATATTGCTGTTGTTGCATCTGAACCATATCTATTATGTACTCCTATTGTATATTGTATTTTATTTTTTTATCAGCTGCTTCCTGAAGCTTTCTTTCTTAAAAGTATAATCATAAGGGCTTCTACTATCTTTTGCAATAATATTAACTTTTCTTTTCATCACCATGAGCATCCTCACCAGCAACAAGTCCAATATCAACTGCTATAAATTCATCTAAATCTTCAGGAAAAAAACTGAAACTCCATGTCCAATTTCCTCAAAAGTTAGAAAAAAATAAATATATAAATCAGTTCTTGGTTTTAATTTATTATCTTTTAAATACTTTTAAATAAGTTAAAATTTGTGCTACACAAAGTTTATCGTCCAAGTATCTTGATTTTATATAACCATTTTCTAAAAACTCTTGTACGTGGGTCAAGAGAAACAAAAATCTCCTTGTAATATTCCTAGTTTGAAAAACATCTTCATCTGTTTTTACATCTTCATCTATTCTTATTTCCATTGTTTCTTCTGTTCTTGGCATTTCTCTTTGCAACATCACCATAAACATGGACAGAAGCTTTAATTGGAAGTATAGTTCCTGTGTATGTTTTTTCAGAAAGAGTATGTATTGTTACATGTTCTCCTTCAACAGAGCCCCAAGCGAAACCTCCAACATTAGTAATTTCAAGTCTTCCATTCTTTTTAACTTTTTTTACTACTGCTCCTAAAGTATCAACATGGGCAGAAATCATTTTTTTTATAATTAGAGTCTTTTCCTTTAACATAAGCTATTAATGCTCCCTTTTTTGTTATGTTATATTTTTTTACTCCCTAAAGCTTTCTAATTCTTTTTCTTACCCATTCAATAGCATTATGAGTATATCCTACTGGACTTGGTATTGCTAAAAGTTCAACTGTTTTTCTTTAATGTATATTTTAAATCTATATTCATTTTTTTAGTTCATCTCCTTATGATAAAAATATAGGGAGCCATTGTAATTTACAATAGCTCCAATAAAAACTTTATTTAATTTCTAAATTTTTAAATTTATGCATAGTAGTTGGATCATATTCAAATCCTTTTCACTCTCTTATTTATACCGATATTTTTCATTTTTATTGTATAAAAACAATAAGAGGAGAATCATTTTGAGCTATTATTTGAGCATTTTTAAAGTGTTCTTTTCTTTCTTCAGGACTTAAAAGCTACTCTTGCTGCTTCAACTTCCTTATCAAATTCTGGATTAGAGTAACGAGCTCTGTTTCCAGGAAACCTATTGATTTACTATCTAATAAAGGATATAGAACTATATCAGCATCAGAAGTTCCTGAAAATCCATCCTCCTAAATAAGCTGTAAAATCTCCTTCTCCAGTTTTTTTGAAGATATGTTCCCCATTCAAGAGTTTCAATAGTCATTTCAATTCCAACATCTTTTAAATTAGCTTGAATTATTTGTGCCACTTGTAATCTTACTGGGCTATCATTTACATAAAGAGAAAAATTTCGCATCTTTTTAAACCTGATTTTTCAATTAATTCTTTAGCTTTTTCTACATCATAAGGATATTCTTCTAAACCATCGTAATAACCAAAAAAACATTTGGATTTACTATTGATTTTGCAACTTTTCCTCTTCCAGAGAAAATAGAGTCGATTATACTTTTCTTATCTATAGCATAGTTTAAAGCTACTCTAAAATCTTTATTATTAAATGGAGCTTTTTCTACATTTAAACAAATATATTCTGTTGCAGTAGTTGGTTCAGAAATTAATTCTAATTTATCATTTGCTTCTATTGTTTGAGTTGAAACAGGAGGCATACCAGTAGCAATATCAACTTCACCTGTTTCTAAAAGCAGCAAGCATACTTGTATCTTCTGGAATAGATCTAAAAGTTATCTTTTTCAACTTTTGGTGCTCCTTCAAAATAATCTTTAAAAGCTTCTAATTCAATCTTTTTCTCCATCATTATAAGCTATTAACTTAAATGCACCTGTTCCCATTGGAGCAATTGATAGATCATTTCCTGCTTCTACATATTTTTTTATTTACTATAGAAGTTATTGGGTGAGCTAAGTTATACAACATAGCTGAAGAAGGATTTTTTTAATAAGATTTTTTTATTTCATAGTCATTAACTTTTTCAACCCTTATCAATTTCTTCTACCATTACTGATGCTCCAGGTTTTTCTTTCATTCTTTCAAAACTAAATAATACGTCATCTGCTGTTAATTCACTTCCATCATGAAATTTTTACACCCTTTTTAGAAACAATGTCTAATTCCTTGTCATTTTTATACTCATAACTTTCAGCCAATTCAGGTTTTATAGTTCCATCTTTTTCTCTTGAAAATAATGTATTATAGAATTGACGAGAAACAAGCAAATCAGGAATAGAGTTGTACATATGAGGATCAAGTGATTTAGGTTTTGCTCCTTGACCTATAACGATTGTGTTACCATTAGGGCTTTCATTTTTACTTTCTCACAACCCAATTAAAAAAATAACGAAAACAACATTAAAAACATAAATAAACTTCTTCATAATATCATCTCCTTAAAAATTTTGTTAGATTTATTCTGGATAAACTAAATTTTTCTTCCTTTATATTGTTTAATGTTTCTTTCTAAAAAAATTTTTTTCTGCTTCATATCTCGCCATAGGCAAATTTTGATCCAAAGTAATTTCCACATTCAACTGCAGAAGCTCCTGGAATATCTCCTTCAAATTTACTGATAAATTCAAAAAAAGTTCTTTTATAAGTTCAACTACTTCTTTTGATTCTAATTTACCTTTTAAAAATTAGGTAAAGTCCTGTTCTACATCCCATAGGTCCAAAAATAGATAATATCATCTTTTCTAGTAGGATGATTTCTTAAAAAAATGTAGCTCCTAAATGTTCTATTGTATGTAATTCTGCTATATTTATTACAGGTTCTCTATTAGGCAACTTCATTCTTATATCAAAAGTTGTTAGATAGTTTCCATTTATTTCATCAAGTCTTGACACATAAATTCCTCTATTCAATTTTTTTATGGTCAACTTGAAAGCTGGCAATTCTTTCCATATATTATACTCCTTATTTGTCTTCTGGTAAAATTTTATTTAAAACTATTCCTACAAGTGCAGCTAATGCTAAACCTGAAACAGAAATAGTTCCCCAAATAGTTATATCTCCAATAGCTATTCCTAATACAAATATTAAGGCTGCTATGATTAAAGTTTCTTGAGTGTGTAAAATCAAGTTGTGCTTCAACTATTGTTCTTACTCCAACTGCTGCTATCATTCCAAATAATATGATAGAAACTCCTCCCATTACTGGTTGAGGTATTGTTTGAAGTATTACTCCAAATTTTCCTATAAGTCCTAAAACTATTGCAAAACAAGCTGCTATTCTTAAAATTGCTGGATCATATACTTTTTGTTACTGCAAGAACTCCTGTATTTTTCTCCATAAGTTGTGTTAGCAGGTCCTCCTAAAAGTCCAGCTGACATTGTTGCAAGTCCATCACCTAGTAATGTTCTATGAACTCCTGGATCTTTTGAAAGAAAGTCTTTTTCCAACAACTGCTCCATTAGTTGTTATATCTCCCAATATGTTCTATAAATACAACTAAAGCTATTGGTGCAAGTGCTATAACTCCTGTAAAAAGTAAATTTAGGTAATGTAGTGATAGTTTCCATAGCACCTGCTGGTAAATCCTAACCAACTTGCTTCATGAACTTTTTGATAAATCTACATCTCCCATAAAATATGCAACAAGATATCCTATGACAACTGAAATTAAAATTGGAACTAATCTAAAGAATGATTTCTTTTAAGATACTAATAGATATCATAGTAACAACAACTACTAATGCAATAATTAAACTATCTTTATCAAATGTATTATTACTATATCCTGCCATGCTTAATGCCACTGGACTAAGTCTTAGCCCTATAACCATTATTATTGGTCCTACAACTACTGGTGGAAAAGAATGATTTTTATTCTTTCAACTCCAAATTTTAAAAACAATAAAAGACATAAGAACATATACAAGTCCTGCAGATATAATACCACCTTTTTAATATTGCAATTCCTTGTTCTTTAAAAAAACTAAAGCAGTTGCTCCTATGAATGCAAAAGATGAACCTAGAAATACAGGTACTATTCCTTTTGTAACACTATGAAATATTAAAGTTCCCACACCAGCACAAATAAGTGCTATTGATGGATTAAGTCCTGTTAAAAAAAGGTACCAATACAGTCGCTCCAAACATCGCAAGAACATGTTGTATTCCCCAATACAAGTTTTGTTTGTAAACTAAGTTTTTCCATTTTTTTCTTTCCCTTTCCCTCTTTCTTAAAAAAAGGGATTATTTTACAATCCCTTTTTCAAATAATTATTTTTGTATTTTTTTAATTTTTTTCATAAAAATTTTTGCTGTATCTATAATAAATCTTGTATGTGATCCAGTTCCTACTGCAACCCCATCTTCAATTACTTCAACATCAAATACTAATCTTTTTTTCTATCTATTTCTTTTTAAAAGTAGATAGAACTTTAACAGTTTTTTTCCAACTAAAGTTCCTTTTTAAGTGTTTAATATTTACTTCTGTTCCAACTGTTGTAAGACCTTCTTCTAATTCCTTTTTGAGCTAATCTTAAAGAAGCTTCTTCCATCCAAGCTATCATAACAGGAGTTGCTAATACTTCAACAGAACCTGAAGCAGCTTTTAGCAGCAGTATCATTTTCTGTTACAACTCTATCAATTTCATATTTCATTCCAACTTCCAACATGTTATAAAACCTCCTCCTTTTTTTATAAATTCTATAACAAAGATATCTATGTGTCAATTTTTAATTTTCATTTAACTACACAAAGAAGAGCTCCATTTTTTAATGTTAGCCCTAGCTTCGTTTTTTTTCAATGATATTGCTCACACATCTTGTTTCACCTTTTTGTTAAATCTAAATTTTCAACATCATATTTAAAACCTTTTTAAAGTTAAATCTTTAACTTTATCAGAAAAATATAATGAAAGAAACTTTTTTTATTTTTTTCATATTAGAGAAATTATAAGATTTTTTTCTATTTTTAAAACATTTTTTTTCTTTTTTTGGCTAACAAAAAAATTAAATTAGAATATCTATTTAACAAATTTATATTTGTAAGTTCATGATCAATACTTCCACCCAAAAGCAGCTATTGCATAAATCTTATCATATTTTTTTCAATTTCATTTAATACAAGCTCACTATCTGTATAATCCTTTTTCAACATTAAATTTAATAAATTTAACATTTTTTTCTTTAGCATAAAAAATCTTTTACCTCATCTTTAATAGAATCTAGATCTCCATATATTTCTTTTTGGTATTAAATTTAATTGATAGGCAATATTTGCTCCACCATCGGCACAGTAAATATCCCCTTCTTGTTTTTCAATTAAATTAGAATAAAAACTTTTTACTTCCTCTTAATTGACCATTAAAAAAATAGATAAGCAATTTTCATTAATCATCATCCTTTGATGTTTCAACAACTATAAATACTGGAATATGGTCAGATATGATTTGTCTCATAAGTTGTGGATCTTTTTCTGAAAAAAATCTAGAGCTCCACTTGAACCTGTAAATTCTGTTGTATATTTTTTTGACTAAAGAAGAAATTATCATAAGAGTTTGCTCTTCCTTTAGTTCCAATAGTTGTTTTTATTGCAGGGTCTATAGCATAAGTAATTTTATCTCTATGTTTGTACATTGGTCTAAATAGATTCATCTAATGCATATAAATTAAAAATCTCCTGCTATTAAAAATATCATTTTCTTTTTTTATCTTTATCTTGGAAATAATCATAGACATCAACCATTTTGAAAGTTTTTCTGCTTTTTCTTTGAGATTCATTATTTCCATAAATTGTATGAACTAAAAACTAGAGTAAAAGTCAAAATTACCTATTTTGAATGTAGCTCCATAAGGTTCTCTTAAAAGTGAACTTTTTTTCCATCTTTATAGAAACCTTCAGATTTTATAAATTTAACCTTATCTTTTTTTGTACACATAACCAAAAATATTCTTTATATTTTGATGAACCAACACCAAAAGGTGAAATATGATATTCCCAAGTATTAGGACTTTTGTCTATTTAATTCATCAACCAATTCCTCAATTCCTTTTTTTATTAATAACTTCAACTAAACCTACTAAATCAAAACCTTGTAAAAAGTTTTTGCTGTTTGAACCATATCTTTTTTTCAGCAGCCCCTAGTCTTAAAATATTAAAACTTGCTATATAAGCTTCATCTGCTGAACTCATAGTAGAAAACATAGTAAAAATCATAAGCACACTAGCAATAAATAGTGATAGCTTCTTTTTTTAAATTAATACTTCCTTGCATTTTACTTCACTCCTTAAATAATTACTTTTTAAAAAAATCTATAGATATTATACAGTGTTTTTCTAATTTTTAAAAGATACTATTCAAATCTAAAATAATAAAAAAGTCAACCAAAAAGATACATTTTTTTAAAAAAATATGTTACAATTTAGGTATAATTTTTAGTAGGTGAATAGTATGATAGCAGCATTTTTTTGATATAGATGGTACGATATATAGAAATGCTTTACTTATTGAACATTTTAAAAAAATGATAAAAGTATGAGCTTTTTTTAAAGATGTTCAATACAGATTAAAAAGTGGAAGAAGCATATCAACTTTGGGACACAAGAAAAGGGGACTATGATGATTATCTACTTGATCTCAGCTCAATTATATGTTGTTGCCATAAAAAGGCTTACCTCTTAAAATATAATGATTTTATATCTGATCAAGTTTTATTATTAAAGGGGAATAGGGTCTACACATACACAAGAGAAATGATAGAATGGCATAAAAAAAGAAGAACATAAAGTTTTTCTTTATATCAGGAAGTCCTTCGTTTTTTTGGTTTCAAGAATGGCCAAAAAGATGGGAGTTGATGACTTTTGTGGTTCTGTTTATGAAATTGATGAAGAAACTCAAACATTTTCAGGTAAAATAACTAAACCTATGTGGGATTCTGTACATAAACAAGAAGCAATAGAAGATTTTATAAAAAAATATGATATCGATTTATCTAAAAGCTATGCTTATGGTGACACTAATGGAGACTACTCTATGTTATCTTCAGTAGGTAATCCTAGAGCTATTAATCCAAGTAAAGAACTTATACAAAAAAATAAAAAAATGATGAAGATTTAAAATCAAAGATCCAAATTATAATTGAAAGAAAAAAATGTTATTTATAAATTAGATTCAAATGTAGAATTGATTGAATTTTTAGAAAATTAACAGTGAGGAGAGCAACATAATGAAAATTAAGAATGAAGTTAGATACGCTTTACAAATTGTCTATTATCTTACTTTACATAGAGATAAGGATATTATTTCATCAAATGAAATATCAGCTGAAGAAAATATTCCAAGATTATTTTGTTTACGTATAATTAAAAAAATTAGAAAAAAAGCTGGAGTTGTAAAAAAATATTTAGAGGTGCTAAAAGGTGGATATGTTCTAACAAGAGATCCTAAGAGGCTTACTTTTAGAGATATTATAGAAATTATAGATGATGATATAGTATTACAACCTTGTATAGATAGCTCAACTATCTGCTCTACCAGAGGAGCAAACTGCTCAATTAGACTTGCACTTAAGAAGATACAAGATGAATTACTAGATGATTTTGATAAAAATCAATTTTCATGATTTAGTAGAAGAAAAATACAGGTTTATATGTATAAGAAAAGAAAGAGCTTTTTATTAATAAAAAGCTCTTTCTTTTTTTATTTTCATTATATTTAAAAACTTTTTTTCCATAGTATCTGCAAAATTAGTTTTTAGAACTAAAGATGCTTCTCCATCATATTGAGTGCTTTCATTATTGATTATAACTAGATTTTTTTCCTCTAAAATATCTCAAATAATATGCAGCTGGATAAACTGTTAAACTTGTCCCCGCAACTATTAAAGTATCGGCCTGTTCAATTTGATAAATAGCTTCGTTAACTACATCTTGATTTAAGTTTTCTCCATATAAAAGTGACATCAGGTCTAACTATTCCACCACAGTCACATGAGAAATTTTTTTATTTGATGTTTTTTTCCACAACTTAAACAATACCATCTTTTTAAACTTCCATGTAATTCTAAAACATTTTTTTATTCCCAGCCATTTGATGTAAATCATCTATATTTTGAGTTATTACTGCTTTTAATATACCCATTCTCTCTAATTCAGCTAAAACTAAAATGTCCTTTATTAGGGTTTAATACCATTGATATTCAATTCTTCTTCCACATATTCTATAAATATTTTTCTGTGTGAACAAAAAAAGTCTGAGCTCAATACTTCTTCAGGTCTATATTTTTCCTTTGTATAAACTACTATATAGTCCATCTTTTCCTCTAAAACTCTTCAATCCGCTCTCAGTTGAAACTCACTCCATTAACTACCGAAATTTATAACTTGATTTTTCTTGAAACTAATTTAATATTTTAATAAAAAGAGGGTAGGATTTTTTTCCTACCCCATTATTTTATAATTTCTTAATCTCCTCCATATCTTTTTAATTCTGATTGATCCTTTTGCATTGCTTCTAACTGGTCCACTATCTTCTGCATAGTAGTCCTATAAATTTCAAATGTCTTGCTATCTTTCCATAGAAAAATATAGTAAAATAGCACCTACTACACCATATTCTAGTAAAGTTTTTTTCCATACACACCACCTATATTCCTAATACTTTTCCCCAGTAATTATAATATTCTCTAGCCTCCTTAGTATGATCTACTATAGCCCTATCTTTTATAACCTTCATTTTAGCAATTTAGGTTTCCAAGATGTTTCACCAAAGCATCTGACAGCTATATAAAATCTTCTTATAGTTCTTTTATCAATTCCAATTTCTTGCATAATGTATCTAAATATCTTATCTGCTAATGTTCTATTGATACCAGTATTGTTATAACAGCTATATAAAAAAATCATGCACGACAGCAGCTTTAATATATCGACCAAATGGATTATATAGCCATTGTAAAGAATGAGGCACTGATGCCCCATCCGTTACAAAAACCTTTAAAAAATTGTTATATCATATCCATTGATAGAATAAACATAATCTTCTAACAATACAGCTTTTTCCATTTGAAATTGGCTCAAGTAGAAGTTTATTTTTTTCCATTTTTGCGCTTCTTTTTATTCTTTTGGAATACAGGTTGAAGTTCCTTAACTACTGCATCAATAGTAGTCTCATTTATAAATATTCTTAGATGTCCTGGTAATTTAGATACAAATTCCTGAACAGCTTTCTTCTTTAACTCTCAAGGCCCTTACCTTGTATCATTAATTCTTGCTCTAAAAGCTTCTTTTCTTACTTCATCTTTTTCCTTTATATCTCCAAGATAGTAAAAAAATAAAAATACCAATGAAAATACATACCCTAATACTTGCCACAATAATTCTTTTTCCATATTTTTGCTACCTCCTAATAATTTAAAAATTTTTTTATAAATTTGTCTGGCCAGACAATTATTTAAAAACTTATTTTATCGGCTCCCTTAATTTGCCAATGTGGAGCATCTTTAAAAGTTCTCCAACAATTTCCACCCCATTCAATACCATACTTTTCCAAGAGCCCTGCCTTTTTTTGCAGTATCATAGATGTCTTGATAGAAGTGAAATCTCTCCAAGTTCCTTTATAAACGTCCTTTTCTATAACCTTTTCTACTTTTTTTCCATTTTTCCATAACAGATACTTTTACTTTTTCTTTTACTAAAAACACCAATGTCAGTGGCATATCCTAGCCCATTAAATTTAACTTGGTGGTTGGACTTTAATTTATAACCATCCACATTGGTTACTTTAGCGCCAGGAGCAGTTCTGCCTTTTTGGTATAGCCTATTCTGCTCTTCTGCTGTTCTAACTCCAGCAGTTATCTTAAAGTTCCAAGGGCTTATTTTTATAAGCTCTGCCATAAAATTTACCAGGTTTGGATGCACCCCTTTCAGCATTTTTAAACTTGTTTCTGATAATGTATACATTTAAAATCACCTCCTAAAAATGACCTTGTGAAAGCCTGTTTAAGCCAATTAAAAAAAGGTAGCTATATAAAACTACCTTAATATCATTAATCCCATTCAATTGCTTCTAATTCTTTAACTGTTGAAACTTCCCTTATTTTCTTAGTTATAGCAGTGTATTTGTTTTGAGCAGCAATGACTCTAAGAATCCAAGAGAAGTAAATTAGGTTTTAATTCTCCCAATGTAATAGATGCTATAGAATTATCTTTCAATCTCCATTGAGTTGGTAGAGATTTTTAAAAACTGCTTTAATTTCCCAGCTTTCATAGCCATTTTGATTTTTTTCTTCTAGCTCTGCATCTACAGGAATACCTAAAAGTACTTAATGCATCTTTAATTACATCATAATCTTCTATTTCTCCTGCCATATCTAATGCCATCTTGACTCTCATAAAATTAACTTCATCATATTCTTGCATTTGGAATATTTTTCCATTATGCTCATAACTTCCAAACATCTTATCTAGCAGTATTTCTCTGAACTTGTGTCTGAAAGTTCTTTTAACATCTTCCATATCTATATCCCAAGTATGTGTAGATGTGTTCCACGTATGATAAAGAGCTTGGCTGTGGTACTGCCTTTAATTTCTTATCCTCTACATACTCTCCTGGAGCTAGCTGAACTTCGATATCTTCTTCTATAAGTTCATCTCTAGTCATCTCTCTTATAGTATTTGTAGCTTCATCATAAGTTGGGTACTTAAATGGTTCAGTTCTCTCAATTACAATATGCTCAGACGGGGTAAGTTCTGGGTAATCCAGGAATAAATTCCCATCCATAAATTCCATAACTTCGTCGGCTGTTAAATTAACAGTGAATGCGAGTCTCGATTTTTCTTTTGTATAAATATAAAACATAACATCTCTCCTTTCTTGTGAATAGATTTTCAAATTTATTCAGATTTTTTTAATGATTTGAATCACACTTTTGAAGCTATTTGATAACATTTTTCTTAGCTTTTTGATAACAAGAATAAGTTAAAAAAATAACTTCAAACTTAATAAAAAAATAACATTAATTTCTTTATAAATTTGAAAAATCTCTATAATATTTAACTAAAAAAATACCTAATTTTTTTCTTGCATTTTATAATGCTATTTCTTATCTCTGTTGGATTAGCTTTTAGCTATGTAGTGTTTGCTCGTAACTCCGCTACTAGAGTGGTTTGCATAACTACTAGCTAAGCCTAATCCAACCAAGTGTTTATTAAATTAATACTAGTTTTTCCTAAGAGTGTGAGGATATAGATCCTCTATTCCTAAAATTTTTTTCCTAACTTTTTAATCCTATTTCTAATAGCTCCTTGAGTCATCTGTTTATATTCTTTCCTATACCTTGTAATAAATAGCCATTCAGATGTAATTCATTTTTCTTCCCTTTCTTTTAACCATAATTTAAGTAATTCCTTACATTTTTGAAAAAGAAAGCATTTACTATATAGCTTCTTTTTTTCTTTTACATCTCTAAAATAGCCATTTTTCTAAGTCTAGTTGCTCCATCTTTAAACTTTGGATAGCACTTATTCTGCAAGCACTATCTAAGAACAATTCCCATAATATCCTATCTTGCAAGTCGAATTTCTTACTCTCTACTTGCATATAAAGTCTTACAGTTAAAATTTGTTCTGTTGTTAAGAAATAACTACTTCTAACCTTATCTTTTTCTGTGAATCTAAGTCTATCTAATTTACTATCGAAAGGATGATATTTAATCTTATTCCGCCTAACACACCATGCATAGAAAGTAGATATTGATGTAGTTTTATTCATCAGAGTTCTTTTTGAATTTCCTAAGCTCCTACAATAATTCCTGTAACTTTCCATTATGCTAGGCATTTTCTAGTAAAAGTATCTTTACTCAATAAAAAAACCTGTTTTTTTATAAGACTTTTGAAACCAAACTAGAAATAATTTAAAATTGCTACAGTACGTTTTGTATGTAGTCCCCCAAGTATCCCAGTTGCTACTTTTACAACTATTAAGATACTCTAAATCACCTCCACATTTTTCCTTTTTAAATTTTTCTAAAAATCATTAATTGCATAATTAAACCTCCTATTTTTTTGATAAGTTAATTATACAATTCTTAAAAATAATGGAAAATTTATTCAAATACGAAGTAAAAAAATGCAACAAGTAGAGTTACAAATTGTAACAATGCAACTTTAAGGAAAAATAAAATTAGATAGACTTTGTATAATGCACTATCAAGTAGATGTTGATACTAAAAGCTAGTCTAAACACCAAAAATAACAGTTTATTTTTGATGAAACTTTTGCAGATAGCCCATTTGCAACTATAACAGATAATAATGGTGGAACATCAAGACAGCAAATCCTGTTTTTAGATTGGGCTACTACAACACAAGTTACTATGTCTAATTTTGCTAGTGGTTTTTAGCTTAATGGTAATTGGATATATTTAGATCCTAGCAATTATTTTTATCTTAGAAGTATAAAGAAATCAACTTTACAAATACCATTTTGGATATTTCCACTAGTTGCATCTAGAGTAGAAAAAGTCTAAATTATCTCCACTATGTATAACTGCAACAGAACAATTATCTTTTTTTAGCAGTAGCCATAACTATAAATTTTTAAAAACTAAACCCCTCCGCTACTAATGTTTTTTTGAAGCATAAGCTCCTTTTTGTTTCTAAAAACCTACAACAAATTTTTCTGTTTAAAAATCGTTAAAAACATCATAATCAGTTTTTATGTTCAATTTTATACAGATTTTCCACAGTGGAAAAATCTAAACACAAAAATCAAATGGAGATATTGTATCTATAACTTCTTTTAGATTAGGATTTAATGCAAGTAATGTATTAAACGCATCAAAAATTAAAGATAAAAAAATCGTTTATGTAACTGTAAGAAGTGATAATATGTACATTTCAACTCAACTTCCAAAAAAATATAAGTAGAGCTATGCTTGTACATGGAACTAGTGCAAAAACTGCTATTCTGTCAATAGAAGACAAAGGATTTTGGCTATATGGCGATATATCAAACATAACTGGAATATTTCTATCAGAGTATATTTATGCTTAACAACCTATAGTAATTGTTATTTTTTTGTATCCGATTATAATGACATCCAGATAATTCCAGCCACTTAAAAATCGTACTGGGCCACCTTTTTAATTGTTACTTTATTTTTCTTCAATTGTCGCAGTAAATGTAAATTGATTTTGAGTATCTTCAGAGCTTGTTAAAATTACAGAATTTGTTATTTCAAATGGTAACTCATATCTATATTCTGCATCAGAATATAAAAGCTTTTTCTTAATGAAATTAAAACTTTTTTTGTTAGGAAATTCTAGAATATTCCATTCTTTTTAAAAGTATAAGAAGTGATTAGATTTTCCACAGTGGAAAAATTTAATCAAAAATCGAGATCTTGAGTATGACTAATTTATTAGGATATCAAAACAGGGATAGATGCTACAGAGTGGTTTATTCCTATTCCTCCACGCATAAAAAGAAAAAAATAATAGGATTAAACTGCTTAAACCAATCAACATGGTTTGAATATTGTGTATTAGATGTTCATGCAAACTGTATACGTGTTGGAGGAAAAGGGAACTTTTTCTGGAGTTAGCCCAAATTTAATACAAGTACAAGTTTCTTACATCAATTAATACCCTATTGCAATGTAATTTAGTCTAACTTGAGATGTTGAGCTTTTTAGTCATAACTCTAAACTTATATCTTCTATCATTTTCTGTAATTCCGTCATCAATAACGAGTGTGTCATTGTTAGTTTCAGTAATTCCACTACCACTCGCTATAGAAATTACAGATATACACTTATTTGGAAAAGGTTTAGGAAAGTATATAAGTTGTCCTCTACTAATAGCATATCCACCTTGGATTAGTAAATTTCCAATTCTAAGAGAATAACTGTCATTTGTAATTAAATTTTCCAATCTCTTACGATTTTCCCATATTGACAACTCTTCAAAAATTCCCATCTGGAACACTTACTCTTCTGTTTTGAGCTTCTTTACAAATGTAGAATTTTTTTATTGCCTGGAAAAATAGTAAACATTACCTTTTATTGCTTCTGTTAAAGGGAATTTCCCATCTTCTTTTCCAAGTGCAGAGACTACTCTATCATCTATTTCTAATGCTGTTCCTTTATATCCACCGTTTTGTGTGTAATTTTCTTCAAGGTATTCTTTATTAATCCAAGTGTTTTTCCACTCCAATTAATAATAGTAGCATCTGAGTTTGTTACTTCCATTCTAATATCTATTTCAAAAAGCTATCACACTATCTGTTTTTTTGCTGGAATGTACTGAGCATTGTCCTCATTACAATACCAATACAAGCAACCATTAGAAGTACTGTCATTCACATAAATTCCTATTTCTTTTTAGATAAAAAAACCCTGTGTGATGTCATCATTAGTTATCTGAATTGTTAGATTAATAGCATTATTTTTCTTGTTCTTTTTTTAATATTCTTACATCTTTTTTTATACGAAATAAGAGATGTTTGATTCTTTGGATTTTGTCCACTTATGATAGCACCATCTCCTATTTCTACTTTTTAAAAATTCTACAGCTAATTCATTGGCAAGCCTAGTTGCTAAATAGTCAGCACCTTTTTTTGTAAGTCCTCTAAAAGCCATTTAAACCTCCTTTTTTTAATCTATAAACTAAAGCATTATTAAATACTTTTTCTCCAACTAGATTAGTTAGTCTATTATTTTTCTTTTTAAAACTTTTTTTAGCTTTATAAATTACCATACTCATTACATTAATTTTTCTCAGATTTTGTTGGAATTACATTAACTACTCTTAATCCTAAGTTAGCTGGAATCATAGGTCTTAATTCTTTGTATATACTGTAATCAAAATCATTAAATTCCTCTTGCTTTTCTAATCTAATATCTAATTCATATTTATCATTAAATAAAAATTGGAATAGCTTTTGTCTTAACATTTTGATAATAAGTAATTAAAAAAATTCTTCTAACCATCTCCAAGTGTATGGAAGAGTAGCATTCCATTTTATATAAACTCTCAATTGTCTATCTTTTTAAATTATCAGTTGCCTTAGGATAAATATTCATCATTTTTTTCAAATTTAGATATTCCTAAAAACATCTGTAGAAAATATAAAACCATTATTAAAACTTCTTCTAATTTCATTCCAAAGTTTTTGTTAAATCTAAATTTTTCAATATTAAAAAAATAGCTTGTATTTCTTTATATTGCTGCATAAAATCAGGTAAATTATCATATAGGTTAACATCTTTAAAGTTGGACATAATTTCCATCTCCCCACACTGGAACTTTAAAAGAGTCTAATGTAAAGTTTTGAGTATACCCATTTATTTTTAGTTTCTTGAATATCTATAATATTAGGATTCAATGCTAAAATCCTTGATTCTATTATTGATGTTCTTACAACTATCTTTTCTGATTCTTTGAATTGTTTTCTTAACTCTAAAAGATATGCTTTTAAAGCTTTATCAATATCAGCTTTTATATTAGCAACAGATAAATCTTTTTAAAGTTAATTTCGTAGCAATATAAATTTTTTTCTTGTGCTGGAGTATCAACTGTAACTATATGCCCTATTGGAGCTAATCCTTTCCCTGTTTGGTCTTTAGTTGGATCCAACACTTCTTGAATTTTTAGAAATTAAAGATGTAGAAGCTATGTTAAATTCACTATCTAAAAATAGTTACTCTTACTGTTCCTCCACCTTTCCAAACAGGTGTTACTTTAACTACTCCTACCCCAGCTTGTGCCATAGTTTTTTTTCTTCATAGTCTTTTTATATTTCCACCATAAGCCTGTAGATTAAAAACTATCTAAATATCTTTGTCTTATACTTTCAGTTTCTTCTTCATCTTCACCAGGAATAAGCATTTCTGTTATTTTTGGCTGATGTTAATCCAGAAATATAATCTATTGGGACTAAATCTCCTACTGAACCATTAGGTTCTTCTCCATAAGTTTCGCATTCCAACATATATTCAAATGTTCCAGTAGGTAATTTTTTTATAACGATATAATTGTAGATATCTAAAGAAAATCTACTTCCAATAGGAATATCCATATTAAAGATACCTTTATATACTCCAACACTTGCAGCTTTTTGGTTTTATTCCCCTTTCTGCTGCTCTCCTTATTAAAAAAACTCTCTACTTGCTGTATCTCCAAATGTTTGTTGATAATATTCAGCTATTGTTAAATACATCTGAGCTTCTTCTAAAGAGTTTCCTGCTGTAGCATCAAATACTACTGACCCTTCACGAGTATCAATATCTTTAGGAACCCTGCTTAATTTATCATTCAATAAATTTTCATAAGTCTTGTCCTCGAACATTATGCTACTTTCACCTCCTTAGCTATTTCAACATCACCATAAATTGTTTTTTTGCTGTAAAAGTCATTGCTAAACTTTCTCTTTTTTTCGTATCATCAAATAAAAAGACTCTACTGCAATAATTCTTTCGTCTTGCAATAAAGCCTCTGATACTCTTGATACTAATTCGACTTTACAATAACTTTTTAGATTTTCCAAACAAATCCTTTAATTCAATCCCATAGTTCCAACTATAAATTGGATATTGATATCTCTCAGTATTTAAGATTTTATAAATAGCTTGTTTCATAGCTTCTTGTCCATCTGTTTTACCTGTGATTTTATTTCCAAATATGGCCATTTTATAAGTCTTAGTTGGAATAGCTTCTACTTCTGATTTTTATTTCAACTCTATCATTTCTAACTGGTAGCATTATAATCACCCCCTTTAAATAGAAAAGAGGAGCTTTTATACTCCTCTTGATTAATTAAATATATTTTCTAAATTCTTCTATTGCACTTTCAAAATATCTAAAATTAGGTATCTCTTTATTACAATACTTTTGCTTTTTCATGAACCCAATATCCATTTTGTTCTGTTTTTAAGTTGTATTTATTAGAAATTATTCCTATCTTTTGAACAGATACTCCTAATATCTCTGCTATTTGAGTGGCAGTTATAGTTTTAGCTTCCACTTCTGGTGGTGGGATTAGTTCTCTACCTGTTAAAAACTTTTTGTTGCTTCTGATACCAATATTTCCTTATATCTTTCACTTTTTGAGAATGGTATTAAAGATTTTAACATTTTAGCCATTCTTACATTTGCATTTTTCCATTATTTCAAGTCTTTTATCCTTATCTATACTTGATTTAAGTTCTTTAAGTTTGAAATATCCTTTAACTAATTGTCTTTGTATTTCCCAACTCAAATCATCTGTAAATGTTTTTACTAACATCAGATATCCACTTTCAGTAAATAAAGGTATTTCTTTAACATTATTAGGTATGAAATCCTGAGCCGTTTTAAACGACCCAGAAAAATTCGTTTGGAGTTAAAAAGAAATAATCCTCATTTAATATAAATTTATCTATATTGTTTTTAAAAAAATTTCATTAATTCTTTTTAACTTCTCTATTATGTACTTTTTGCAATATCCCAAGCAGTTACAACTCTTTCTTTTTTTATATTCTTTTTATTCCAAGTTCTACATTATTTATTGTTATTATTTCATTTTTATTATTGAATTTATTCATTTTCTACCTCCATTAATCTTTTAAATGGGTCATAATTACTAAGTTGATATTCTTCGTCAATAGTGTTTCCTATTTTTTTCCATAATCAAAGTACTTATGTTGTGTTAGTTCTATTACATCTATAATAGCTCTTTCAAGCTGTACAAATATTCTCTTATCTCCAACATAATTTTCTTCAACTTCATTCATAAGATTAAATAGTTTCTTCTTATGTTCTGTGATATCATCATTTAAAAATTCCTTTTTCTGTTGCTAATTCAATAAATGTTAATAAAAAAATTCTTGTTTTGCTTTTTCCATAAAAAAATACCTCCATTTTAATTTTTTTAGTTGCCAAAAATAGAGGTATGCAGTGTATAATATTTACATACCAATACTTTGGTGGAGAGATAGATTGTAAGTTTCTCAGGCTTGTGTAATCTATCTCTTTTATTTTTTTCTTTCAAATAGTTTATTCCATCTCTTACACCTTCTACAATAGTTTTATTTTTCCCTATTGCAGTAATCTTCTAAAATCTTATTAGTTTCTTCATCAACTCTAACTGTCAATTTTATTGATTTTTGGCTTTAAAGATTTAGGTCTCCCTATCTTTTTTTGTCATCCATTTCTCACACTCCTTTCTGACGACAACAATATTATAAATTGTTGACGACAAAAAGTCAAGAGAAATTTTTTAAAAAGAAAAAAAGTTTTTTTATATCCACTCTCCTTCAACAATAGGATCATCTATTCTATCTAAAAATATAATAGAGTTGTCCTCCAGCTTGTCTTATTAATACAACTTTTTCTCCTTTTTTTAGTGAATAGTGCATCATAATTTTTTTACGACCTTTATATTTGTGTTCATGGTCTATTGGAATAACATTTTTTTCCCTGCTCCAGGATGATCATGAGATGTATCCCAAGCTCCATAAATACTATCAGTGCTATGTTGAACTGTAATATCTACATAATAATCTCTTACTAAATGAGAAAGCATTAACTGACTATCATTTATAACTTTTTCTGGTCTATTCTTATCTTAAGAGGTTCAACACTTTCAACTGTACCAAATTCTAGTTTAGATAGTTTTGAATTTTCTAACATATTAGAAACTATTTTTTTAATTGCTTCTATCATTCAATATCAGCTCCTCTCAATTTTAAATCCATAAAATGTTCATTCTTATTAAAAGTATGCTTTTACACTTTCAACAAGCATATAATTACTAACTTTAATGTCTCCTAAGTCTAATTTTACAACTATACTTACTCCAGCTCTAACTTTTACATTACCAAAGACATTTTTAATAGATAAACTTTTAAATTTTCTATTATAAAAGCTTTTAGTAGTGAATCAGCTTTTTACCTGTGGATTTTTCTTTTTCATCTACTCTATCATAGTATTGTAAGATACCCCATTTCCCATAAGTATGATTTTTTTTATTTCAGCTTCTGTATTAGGAGATAAAAAAATATTTCTCTTAATCCCTTTTTCTTTATTTTCTCTAGTTAATTTAATTTTTATTATATGTCTTATCTATAGTGGAGCTGTAAGAAAAAGTTTTTCTGATATAGTTTCATCTATAAATATACCTTCATTCAATTTTAAACTTTCAACATCTCTCAAAGTTATTTTTCCAAAATCATCATAAATAACATATAATCTTTTTTTGCATTTTGTAAAGTTAAATTTAGAGCAGTTAAAAACAACATCAAATAAAAGCAACATTATCTTCCAATCTTTCACGAATAACATATTTTGTATCTTCTATTTCTCCATAATTTAACCTAAAATCATCACATATCATTTTTTTAAAAACTTCAGATGCTTTTTTTATTCTCATAATGATAAATGTCTTTATTTTTTTAAATATCTAAGTTGATCATAAGCGGTTACAGATAAAATCTTGTCTCTATCTCTAGAAATAGTAAATACAAAAACCATAAAAAAACTTCTTCATTTTTATATTTTTACTGTTACTAAATCTCCTTCTTCAAATTGATTTAATTCATCAAAAAAATACATTTAAAAAGTAAATTTCCCAGGTGTTCCTTTTTCTTTCTGTATCCCAACATGCACCATCAAGAACGGCAGGTGCAACTGGACCTTTTTGAGTTTTTATTGTCAAATCTAAATCTCTATTCAAGTCTTATCACCTGCCCAACTCTTATATCATGTATGGAGCTTAATTTGTTTAATTCTTTCAAAAAAATTACATTTATTTGCATCACCTAATTCTTTTTTTGCAATAATATAAAGTGTATCTCCTTCTTTAACTTTATAGGTTCTTTGAGATTTTTTTGATGAACTATCTCTAGTTTTTTTGTAAATATGAAAGTAGCTACAGATAAAGCTGCACCAATAGCTTGAGCTCCAATATTTACATATTTAAAAAGAGTACTGTTTACATTCTTATATTCTTTTTAAAGTCACAGATACAACAACATCTCTACCATTTCCAGCATCCTCTTTTATCTCATAATTTTCAAGAGAAACTAAAATAGTTGTATTATAGCCAGAACTTTCCAACTGCTCCCTCTCTAATAACTATAAATCTAAAAGGTTTCTTTGAATTTTTTTAAGAAACTTAGCATATTCAGATAATAATTGATAGGTAAAAAGTACCCTCTTGCAAAAAGGGTACTTATACGCAGATAAACACATATCAAATGTAAATTCTTTTTAAACCTTCTTCTTTTTAGAATGTTAAAATCTCCATCATTAATAAGTGTCACAACTTTATTCTTATTATTAATTTTTAGTTGTAATGGAAGAAGAGTAATAGGAACCAATATTCCATCTAAATAAAAAAATATATCCTTTATCTATCATAAAATTATTCATAACTTCCCTCCGCTGCTATCGCAATACCTTCTTCCATTTTATTTGTCATATAGTCTACAATATCATCTAAGTCAAGAGCACTAGCAACATGTTGAGTTATTCCACCAACATCAACTTTCACTTCTGCTGTTGTAAATCTATTAATAGCTTCTCTTTCTGCTAAATCTCTCAAATAACTAATTTCATCATGTGATAAATCTAACATATCTCCAGCTTTCTTAGTGTTTTTTTATCTATATTTTTTTTAATAAATCATTAGACTTCGCTACTTCAGGATTAGTAGAATTACCAAATTCTGTATTAGTATCTATTCCAGTTTCAGCATTTTTTTACCAAATAAACTAAAATTAGCACCTTTTTTTCATAACCTTTATTGTACATATCTTTTTAAGCCTACTCTATCCATCATAACTTGAGTTGCATCCATTCTTTTTTTAAAGTTATCTCATTACCACCAACTTTTTCATTTACCCAGTCACCAATTGCTGTTTGAACAGTTTCTAATTTTCCAACAACATTAGTTCCACATATAGTATCTATTATTGAACCTAAAAACTTAACTTTATCTATTAAAAAGTTTATAAAATTTGCAAATAGATGAGCTACAGCACGTATAGGATGTTTAAAAACATTGGCAAAAAATTCAGCTATACTAACTCCTAAGTTATAAATAGACACAAAAGTTTGTGCTAATTTATTCCAAGCAGCAGCAATTATATTATAAATCATTCCTCCCATCCAATAGAACACTCCAACAATAATACCTGTTGCAGATACTGCTTTACCTGTAATTTTATTAAATACTGCCACAACACCATATATAGCTGCAATAACTAAAAGCAATTCCAGCTATAATCCAAGTAATTGGACAGGTTAAAATAGCTAGATTAAGTCCTGTTTGTGCAGCAGTAGCTTGTGCTAAGGCTACGCTAACTGCTCCTAACATTGTTTGTTTGGCAAGAAGTGCTAAATTGTAAATAGTAGCAATCCCTGATGCAATAGCTGTTTTTACTGCTATAAATCCCATAACTAATTTATATGCTGTTAGTAATCCTAAGACTGTAACTAAAATTGGTTGAATAGGTCCCCATATTTCATAGAGGACAGTTCCCACCATAGATATACCTTTTATAAGCCAATTTATCATAACAAAAGCTTTATTTATAAAAGATGAAACTCCATCAATAAAACCTTGAAACCTTTCACTATTAAAAATACCACTCATAGTACTACTAATACTCATAAATGAATTAACAGCATTACTTTTTTTATTTGAGTAACAACATCTCCAAATGTCATTGGAATTGAATTAAATTTAGTGTTAATTTCATCTGACATTGCGAATACTGAATTTTTTTATTACATCAGATGTAATTAAGCCATCTTTACTCATTTCTTTTTAAATCACCTATTGACTTACCTGTATATTTACTAATAGCTTGTGCCAATAAGGGAGCGTTTTCCATGATACTTCTAAATTCATCTCCTTGTAATTTTTCCAGAAGCCATAGCTTGAGTTAATTGATACATTCCTGATGTTTGTTCAGATGTTGAAGCTCCTCCAACTTTAAAAGATTTAGCCATTAATTCAGAAAAATTTTTACAGTCTCCATATTGCTATTAAATGCTTGTGGAGCTAATAAACCTAACTTAGAAACTACACTCGCTGTATCTAAGAAACCTGCTCTTGAATTTTTAGCAGATTGAAATATAGCTTGTTGTAGTTGATCTGTTGTTTGTTTTCCATCATTTATCATATTTAATCTTGCTGTTGTTTGAGAAATATTATCTGAAACATCTAATCCCATTCTTACAGTTTGTATACCTGCATAGAGTCCTATAAAACTTTTTATTTTCCCATATAAAGAATTAGCTTTATCTACTCCTTTACTTAAAAGCAGTATTAAATTTATTTTTGCTCAACAACATTATCTTGTATTCTTTTCTGTATATTTTTTTCTATTTCATTTAACTGTGCTCCAGCTTGTACTATCATAGTTTGAGCATTAGCTAATCTACTAGTATCAATACTAACATCTGTATTATTAACATTTTGTAAAAGCTACAATAGTTGTATTTATAGCACCAACGATATTATTTAAAGGAGTGGACATTGCATCCATAAGCATTATAGAACCTTGTATCGTTGACATTAATCCACCTCCATTATTTCTTACTAGCTTCTTTTTCAGCTTGAATTCTTATCTGAATACTTGCCATTATAAATGCTTGTTCTTCCTTTGGAAGTTCCAAAAAAACTTACTAGGCAATATATGGAACTTGTGGAGGCAATAGTAAAGGATATTAGCCTCACTATCGCCCCCATTTATTAGTTTTTTTGCTTCTTCAGTTAAATCTTCAAGTGTTTTTAAATCCATTGATTTTTTTGAACTTCTGAAAATAAGTCTTGAAACTCTCCTGGAAGTAACATAGCTGTCAATAAGTCAGGCTTGTTTTTACTCCATAGCTGTCTTGTAATTCCTGATTTTTGTAAATCTGGAAAGACAACACAAGCAACAATTAGCATAGAAGAATACTTATTAGAATCTAGCTGAGGGAATAATTGTCCTTTTTTTCCCTTTTTAATTCTTTAATTTCAGTATTAGCTTCTCTTAAAATTTGGTCTTCCTGTGCTGTTAAAGGTCTTATTTCCCATTCAACAACTTTTCCATCTTCATCTTTAAATCTTTCAGAAACTGCTACTTTTTTTTATTTTCTTTTTTTGTACTGCATTTTTGTTTTAAGAATACTTCCATATTTGTCATATTTATTCACTCCTTATATCATTCCATCTAAAAATATTAAAAATTATTTTTTTAATTATGAACTTCTCAAATGTGAACTTAATTTCTTCATCTAAATATTCTGCTCCAGCATCAAATTTAGATAATATTCCACCATCAGTATTGCAACCTTGGTAAAGGATAGTTTGTCTACCTGCTTTTTGAAGTAGGATCTTCATTAGAAACTTCTATTTCAAAGAAAAATATCCTCTCCAGTATTTTGATACTTTTCAATAATTCTCTAAAAAAATTGGAGCATTATAGTGAACTGTCATAGTTCCACTACCTTTACCACCAACAGATTTATTTCCTTTACTTACTTTACCTAAAATAGGTACTTCAGTTTTTGTTTTTTTCATAATTTGCTTCAAATTTAATTGCTGTCATTAGATTGTATCTTTTACCTTCTAATGTAACATAGCATTCGCCTAAGCTACCTGATACAGCATCTTTAGCATTCATTGTTATCATATCTGCCATTCTCTATCTACCTCCTATTGAACAATAACTGTCATATAAAGAATTTCCATACAATTTACAGGATTAACTGGATCCGTAACAACTACTGATTTTTTTAGTTAAACCTTTCTCAACTTTAACTTTTTAGGATCAAAAATCTTCAAGTGCTTCTATTCTTTCAAGTTCTTGATGATGTGCAACTATGTCTTTCCATAATCCTTCTCTTCCAGGATTATTATTTCTGCTCTTTCCAGAATGTTTTCTGTTAAACATTAAAAGCGATATCATTTCCTATTTGATCTAAAAATTCTTATAGTTTGATTTGATTGGAAATCATCATTTTTATAAATAGTTATTGATGTATAACTATTTATATCAGTCAACACATATGGTTCTCCAACATTGTTATGAAATAATAATTGTCCTGCTTTTTATTCCATTTATTAACTCAGATTGAGTAAACTTAGTATCAACTATAAAAATCTCCATCATATTTTGTATTTGTTAAAGTTGCATTGACTTCACAACTTGCTTCAGCACCTGTTAACCAATAAACTAATGATTGTTCTGGAGCACCTTCATCTTTAACTTTATTTTGTAGATTTATTACTCCTTCATAATCTGCTGCATATCTATATACAATACATTGAAGTTTCACACCAACTTCATCTCTCATTCTCTTAGTCCATTGAACATATAACTTCTTTATTACTTCATCTTTAGAAGTACATCCAATAGTATTAAAAGAATAAGATTCAGCTAAATCTAAAAAAACTTTTGATGTTCAGCACCAGTTACAGTAGTTAAGTTAGCCCCATTTGATAATTTAGTTCCAGCAGTATCAGTAAGCTGAGCTGCTTTTTTTAAATGTAACATAATCATTATCAATTAATTCAGTGGCATTAGCTACAGTTTGACTATCCACTTCTTAGTTCCTAACATAGTAATAACATCTTTTTTTATTAGATTCATCTATATTAGTCTTAACTATAATAGTTATGTCATTCCCTCTTGTTCCACTATATTTAGCAGTAGCATAATCATTACTTGCTTTTAACACCATTACCATTTAATCTATAAAGATAAACAGTTTTAGCTTTCATAAATAAATCTCTTAAAGGTTTCATTTTTTTCATCTGTATAATCATATCCAAAAAGTTTCATAGTATCTTTTTGAAAATCACTATTTTCAACTTTAAAAATGTCGCCATCTACTCCCCAATCAAGTTCAGTAGCAATAGCAGCAAAACCTCTATCAGATATATTTACTGTTGCTCTTGATGCAGAAACAAAGTTAATATATGCTCCTGGTAAAACTTTATTTTTGAGTTAAAAAGTTCCTCCACCATTCATTATTGAACCTCCTTATTCATAAAAATTTTCTATAATTTCATCTATTCTTGAAAAAACTATATTCTTCATCATCTTTTTAATAAAAACATTCAATATATCTTTTCTATTTGAATATTTTTTTGCTTGCGATAATTTGTTCTTTTGAATATAGAACTTCATCATCTTTTTTTGTTTTTAGTTGCCATTACTCCCTCCTATCTGGTTTTTACATCTGTTTTTTTAATTCTTCCATAAATGGTTCTTCTTCTCCTACTTTTTCTTACAAATGGCTTGAAAGTTACAAAGTAATGAAGATTTCCATCTATAAACTGTGAATTTCTGTCTAATCCTCTTAATAAATCTCCTTCTTCAGTTTTAATAACTTCCAAAGTATTATTTAATTTTTGAGCCATTTCCATTAATTCCCAATTGTCATCCTCATTCTTAGGAAAAATATTGAATATTTAAATCTATTTTTTTTGCTTATATCTATTTCCTAAAAGTTGTTTTTCATTAGGATTTAATAATTGAATAAAAAAAGCAAGGCTCTTCAAAAACCTTGCTTAATCTTATTCACATATATTTCTACTTCTGGAAATGTTTTTCTCAAGAGTATTAGATATAGCACTTACTACTCTACTTAGCATTACCAAACACGCTTCTTCAATATACTATCTAATTTCTTTTCTAATATAGCATCCATATTTTTCTTTTATTTCATTCTCTGAAATAGTTAACATAAATCTACCAGGAACCCAAGCTCTTTTTAACTTCTTTCCAAGTACAGGGACAAATCTACCTGGTGTTTGCCTGTGCCCATACTCAACATAAGAAGCATAATGGGTAGGATTTATAACTTCAACTGAATACAAATTACCATTTTTAAAAAAACTTGACTTATTGTCCAGTTTCTTCTTAAATTTCCACCATTTTTTTAGTATTTGGAACTTTTTTTCCATCAACTGTTTTAGATGTTTGAGCTAAATAACTATAATCTCCAACGGGTGTTCTAAAAATTACTTTTCTTAATAATAAAAGCTCCTAAAGATTTTACAAGACTTGCCATTATTTCAGCTTGATTTTTTTTGTATATTTTCTAAATTCTTTTTCATTATTTCTAATCCAGCCATATTAATTTTTTTACAGCTTGTCCCATATTAAGCTCCTTTATTATCAGTTACTAAAATAACTTCTTGATGTACTGAGTATATAGCAGGGATACCTGAAGCTTTATAAGTTTTAGATATCCCATTTCTAGTTACAACTATTTTTTTGAATTTTTCTTTTTATTTCTACTTTATTTGAAAGAAATAATTTTTATAACTTGATTTGTTATAGCTATTGAAGGAGTTTCACTTGTAGAAGATATATTTTGAAATGAAATTCTACAAGGAATATTCTCCTGAACTAAAATTTCTTTAAACTCAGTTGTCTTAGTTTTTAGGATCCTTTACTTTTTCAAAATTATAAATACTACAAGTATCTCTCCATAACTTTTTGTAAATTTCTTACCATTGTAATCTCCTATATCTATATAACTCATTATCTTTACCAATTAATAAATCATTTAGCATAATCTCAAAAAAAGTTCTTCAGGTGTTTTTTTACTGTATCAGAATAAGTTTCAGTTGTATCCCCTTCTTTAATAGATTTTTAAAAACAGAGGAGAAATCATAATCTTTAAGCTCTCCATTGAGCTTTTTTTAAAATTAAAATTTCTCCTACTGCTTTATCTACTAATATATTTTTAGTCCATCTGGAATACTATCAAATGTATAATTTTGATTTGTAAAATTATTAATACTAGATAAAAGCTTTTTTTAAGAAATATTCTATGCTTGTAGCTTCATCTATTTTTGAATAATTTTTAGTTTTTCAATTATCATTTCTTTGATATTTTCCATAATTATCCTCTTGAAATTATTCTAACTATTGGGATAGATTTGTGATCTATTACTTCTCCATCTTCTGATTTTACTAATTCCCAGTTAGCACCTTTTTTTCTAATTCTGTATCATCAGGTGATATTGTAGTAGATGTTTTATAAGAAATTCCAAATGGAGCATAGCATAATCTTTTTTTCTTGATATTAAAGTATCTTCTCCACCATTTTTTTATATGGATTTCTTGCCATTTCATAAGGATGTAATGTTCCTAAATCTTCATAATCAAATGCTCCTACTCCTAGCAAGTAAGTAGAATATTTTGTTCCTGTTGGAACTAATGCAGCATATTCCCTTCTTTAGCAGTCCATTTTAGTATCAAATTTTTGCACCATTTACTGTTGCAACTGAAACTTCTTTTTCTCCTGTTCCAGCAGTAGTAATTTTTAATGCTTCAGGGTGTGATGCTGTTACTTTTTGCATATTTTTTTCTCCAGTAAATTTTTTTCAGATGGCATAGAATCATCTATAAATACAACTCTACCATTCCAAGTTGCTAATCCTACTTCTCTTTGCATTCCATTAGCATCTGTTTGAGTAAAGTATTTTTATGATTTGTAGATTTTTCTAGGTTTGTAGCAACTGTTGAGTGCATAATTGCCATTTTGATAATGTTTTTATTATCTCCACAAGCTTTTTTTGTGATGCACTATTTAAAGTTGTTGCTCCTACTTCTCCATCTGCTCCTGCTTTTTTTGAGTTATATCAAATGTATGTGCTTCAACGAACTTAGCTTCTTCTCCACCAGTCATTGAGAATACACCTTTTTAATATTTTTTTATTAAAAGTATTTTTGATAAACTTCAGCCCAATACTCTACTATTTGAGCAGCAACATTATCCATAAAGTTAACCCCACCCGTTATATCAAATGAAAAAGTCTTTTTCTGTCCAAGCATTCATTCTACCAATTGTAATGACTCCTCTATTAAAAAGTTTTTTTGTAGAGTTTGTTGTTAAATCTGTTGAACCATTATAGTTTTGAGGTGCTCCTCCTATTTTTCCAAGCATAGGTAATACTGCATAATGAGTTCCTGTTTGGTTTGCAAAGGCATCGTGTATTTTATCATTGCCTCTAATTGCTCCACACTTTAATAATTCATTCTTTTTTTTGTGTTAGGTATTCTACTAGAATACTTTCCAAATGCCTCAGCATTAAATGTTTTTTTGAATCAAAAATATTTTTGCCATTTTTCATCTTCTCCTTTTTTTATAAATTGTTAATATCTAAGTTAGGATTAGCTTCTAACATAGCTACCATTTCTGAATAAGTTTTTTTGGTCCATCTCCACCAGGAGTTTTATTATTTCCATCACCAGGTTTAAATCCATTTGGATTAGCTGGTTGTTTTTTTCAATCTCAAATAAATATGGATCTGACTTTTTTTCAAATTAGATAACTGTTCTTCTAATCCTACAACCTTACCATCTTTTTAAATCTGCTTTTTCTAAGTCTAATAAAGCTTTTTATTGCTTTTTGAGTTCTTTCCTTTTTGCTCCTGTAATTGCAACATCAACTGCATTGTTTAATTGTAAATCAAATAAGTCTTTTGCATATTTTTTTCAGCAGCAGTTTTATTATCATTTTGAAGTTTTTTTCAATTTGAGCTTTTTAATTCTTTATTATCTCCAGCAGATTTTTTTCTAACTCTTTTTAATTGCTTGTCTCTTTCTGCAAGCTGTGTTTCTAAATTCTTTTTTTAGCTTCTAGTTCTTCATTAAAACGACCTTTTTGGAACAAAACTTTCCATGTATGTTTTATGAGCTCCTAAAAACTTTATCGGCTTGTTCTGATGTAAGTCCTAATGCTATTAATTGTTCTTTTTTTCCATTTTTTTCACTCCTTCATTTTTTTATCGTTGTATGCCAACGTAATTGGTTGTCTTGTTCTTTATCGCCTACAATACTAAAAAAAGGCGAGATGTTTATTTAAATATATAATAAGTTTAATTATTACTTGAATTTAATCACTCTCCTTAGCAATAAAAAAAGAGAGCTTTTAACTCTCTTAATTTTTAACAATTATTTAATTTTAATATTCCTGATATTTTTTTCCCAAAAGTTCTTCTTGTTTTTTTCGCTGCTTCATGTATTTCTTTTGGTGCATCTTCTGGGATTATAAATTTTCTTTTTTTCTTCATCATATGTCCAATAAGGGGCTGTTAAATCAGATAATCTTTCATATTCAGGATCATAAAAATATTGTCATTTCAATCATCTCCTAAATCATATAATTTTTAATATATAGTCTATTAGTTTATTACTTTTTCCTAATTTCTTTCTTGTATTTGCTTCAGCTAACAATTCACTAATGCTTCTTTTTTTCTTTATAAGCATATAAACTAATTTCTTTTTCTACATTATACCCATTTTCTTTTTATAAATTCAAGAACTTTTTTTCAAATTTTTCTTCTTTTTATTTTTTTAATATATCCATACCTTTATGGAATTTCTTATAATACATATTTTCATAAGTATGAGTTAATTCGTGAATATAGTTTGATAAAACATTATCCGAATTAGTTAATTTCTTTAATATTCCACTATCAAAGATTTTTATTGTATGTTCTCTCACTTCCTAGATATACTGGATTTATATATATAACATTTCCTTTAGGATAATATGAAGCAAATGTATTTTCCTTTGTCATTACAATTACTTTTAAATCTCCAAAATCATTTTTTTATCCATTCCCATAGTTTCAAATGCCCTTGATAATGTGTCATCTATATATTTAATAGATTCTTTAACAGAAGTTTTATTGTTAAAATCATCTATCATAATACTATTTTTTTAGTTTTTTTCTTCCATATAGATTTTTATTCTTTGTTCCAGTTGCTTTATAGCAAGTTATTTTTTTCTTTTTGTCTTCTAAATCCTTCCTTTTTGTCTAGTTAATCTTGGTAATTTTTCTTTCTAACTCTTCATCTGGAGCTCTTTCAATAACTTCTTTCTTAATATATTGGTCTTTCCATTCTTTATAGTTCATGTACTTAACTTCTTTATACTCTCCATTTTCATCTCTTGATGCTCTTGTAGGTTTATCATCAAAGTATGGAGCTATAACTGTTCTACAATGAGAATGAAAAGGAGGTACTGTTACTCCTATTTCTTGATCCGATATATTAAAAAAACTTTTTCCATCCATTTCTTGACAAATTTCAGAAGTATGTAAATCCAAAGTTGCAACTATTTCATATTTCTCAACATCTATACTTTTGAAAGCTTCTATCTGTGCTTTTTGAAGCATAAGCAGCAGACTCTGTTTCTAGTAATCTTCTTGCAACATACTCTTTATTTTTTTTATCTTATCAGAAACAAATTTAGATATATCTTCAACAGCTTCATCTAATGTACTACCAGTTATAAAAGATTGAGTAATTTTAGTTCTCAATGTATTTATTAATTGTTCCTTATCTTGCCAAATCCTATCTGAAAAAAAGTTTTTCCCATCTTTTAACCAAGGCTTTCCTATGACTTGATTAATCTTATTTCTATCTAAAGTAGCAAAACTTGTTTTTAAGATTAAGACCTTTTTGAAATTTCATACAATGAGTGATAATAAGTATCTTCATAATTCTTTATTAAATAATCTTCTAGCATCTCATTTTCTTTGTTTCTTAAAGTTTCAATACTATTTTTTTAACTTGAAGTTGTAAAAGCCTCCAATCTTTGAATATGTACTCTTGCAGAAGCATTTTCAAGTTCTTTTTTTCCAAGCTCCACTTTTTAGCTTTTTTTGAGTATATTCTGCTAAGGTCCATTTGAATTCTTTTTAATTCATCCTTAGTTAGTAATTTCTTAGCATCTGCTAAGGATATCTGATTATTATCAGCTATTCTGATATACCATTTTTCAATATCACTTTTTTTATTTTATTCTCTGCTATTTTATATTGTTTCTCTATTTCTTTAGCATAAGCTTTTATTTGATATATTTCTTTGTTTTTCTTCTTCTTCAAATCTCTTAGTCCAGTAGTTATTACTCATCTAAATCAGAAACTTTTTTTAGTTCCAAAATCTCCTGGATAAGGATCTAATTCTTTATTTTTCTTTTTTTCAAGTTGTTTTATTTCTTCATCAACATCATTAACCCAAGGATGTTGAGTTATTATAGTTTTTTTGAGATATGATACCAACACTAGACTTACAATTATTAATTGTTTCAGATTCATTTACTAAAAACATCTCTATTAAATATTACATCAAGAGTTTCATTAATATTTAAAGCCTTATTGATGAACCACATTAACTCTTCAAAAGAAGCTTGAAATTCTACTTCCATTTGATTAGCATCTAAATCTATATCAGAATACATAGATTGAATATTCATCTCATTGGGATTATTTCCAAGTCTTTCATCTTTAGCATCAAAACCTCTTGCATTTTCTATTATTGCTTTTTTTAAGTAATTTGATTATTAAAGCATAGTTTTTCAGAGTTAACTTCTATTTGAAGTGCTTCAAGTCCACCTTTGCCACCATCAGTATTTGTAACTTTTACTGCTCTATATGTTGCTAAGTTTCTTCTAAACTCTCCTAAATTCTCTCCATCATAGTTAGTTAAGATTAAAATTGTACTTCCTGCATCTTCCATCATATTATCTTGAAATTTAGAGATTATCTCATTCAAGGCATCTTGTAAGCATTTAACTCTGCATATTAAAGGTTGTTCTAAGTTATTACTTCTAAAAGGAATTAATGGAACTTTTCCCCAGTTGTATGTTTCTTCTCCTATAGATATATAATCTGAATGTCCTAAAGGTTTTTAAACTATCATTCCAAATAAAAAAAGTCTACTCCATTTCCTGAGTAAACTTCTACTTTTTTTAACTGGAACTAAACTATTATGTTGGAACTCTAAGACTTCATATAATCTTATAGCTAATTCTAATTCATCTTTATTATTATCTTTCCATATTGGTAATATTTCAGAAGGTTCAAATTTTTCTAAATTGTAATTCACCTTTTTGGTTAAAAATATGGATAGATCCAACCTATTCCACCATTAAGAGTATCCTCTCCTAAATTTCTTAAAGTTCTTAGAAACTTATTACCAAATAATTTCAAAAACATTTTTCATTTTTACAAATAAAAAGTTGGTTTCTTAGCTAAAAATATAATTAACTTTTTTTGGTCAACCATTTTTGAATATTGGTTATCCACAAGTTTAGAATTAACTAAGTTATCAATATCTTCTAATCTACCACCTTCAACTATTGCTTTTCTTTTTTTACTTAATATGTCATGGCTACCCTTATAATATCTTTCTCCATTTACCTGATCCACTCTAGTTTTTTTGAAGAAAGCCATTGACTTATTAAATATTCAAGTTTTCTAATCTCCATATTTTTCCACCTTTGGCTTTTTTTAAATAGTTTTTTTATCCATTCCCACATTATTAACTCCTATTCAAAAGATAATCCTGATATTTTATTACATTTTTTTCAGCTATCCCTGTAAGGACATCAGGAGCATCATCATGTTTATTTTTTTCCTTCCTTCTGATAAGTAGTTATAGCTTTATAAAATTCAGGCCACCTATCAGCCCAATTAACTGGGAAATAAATATGTTCCATAACCCAAGTTGCATTAGATAATATTCTAGCTCTTTTTATTTTTGAGTTTGATGAAACCATCTAACTTTACAACGATTACTGTTATATTTTTTTCTAATAAATATTTATCTACTGCTCTTGCAAAAACCTCTACCACCATTGTTAGATTCTATATCAGCTTCTTTTTATATTATTCTCAATTAATATTTTTAGCAGTTGCTGGCTCTGTTATCTCCATCGGTTCTTTTGTGTATAAAACATCTAAAATATATGCTTCCTTGTTATATACTCCATAGCAAATAGAGCATAAATAATCTTCTCCAGTATCAGCTGTATCTGTATAGTTTTTATATGCTGTAAATAATAAATTGTTATTTGAATCTATAGGCAACTGATTATATGTTTTTTTATACTGCTATATAATCTACCTTTTTATATCTATTGGCTCTTGTTGATAGTTGGCTGAAGCTATTTCTGGTCCCATAGCTTTTTGCTTTTTGATAAATAAGATTTATAACTTAATATTTCATCACAAAGCATGGTACCTTTATCATCTTGAACAGCTTTCATTTTTTTATATGTTTTATCTTTTTTTACGCTTCTGCTTTATAATGTTCTATTGCTCTACCAGCTAAATCACCAGTAACCCAACGAGTCATTATAATTATTATTTTTTTCCACTTCTTCAAGTCTTGAAAGCATTGTTTGTGAATACCATTCCCAATGTTTGTCTAAAAACATTAGCATTGTAAGCTTCTTCTGCATTTTTTTGATTAAGTCATCTATTATCATAAGACTACAACCAAAAACCTGTTGCTGTTCCACCAGGTGCAGTTGCTAGATAGTTATTGTATCCACCTTCTAAACTCCAAAGGTTCATAGCACCATCACCTTGTTTTTATACTTACTCCAGGAAATATATCTGAAAAAAACTATCTTATCTTTATCACCTTTTTACTTCTTGTATAGTATTTCTAACATTCTTTGAAAATGTAGTTGATAAAGTTTCGTTATAACTTCCTGTCATTATTTTTTTGCATTTATATCTCTACCAAGTAACCATTCTACTAAATTTCCTACTGTCCTTGACTTTCCGTGTCTAGGTGGGAAGGTTTAAGATAAGTACTTCATCATCACTTGTTAGAAAGTTTTGCAAATCATTACATAAATCAACTAAAAATTGTCTCTCGTATTTATAGAAGTCAGGAGATTTTTAAATAACAATAAAAAGAACTCACGTCTTGCAAGTTCTAATTTTGCTCTTTTTATTGCTTCTTTATTTATCTCCACCAAATATCACCTTTTTTTAGTTCATCTGTTGATAATCCTTTAAAAAGGATCTTCTGATTTTTAATTCTCCTTTAACTTCTAGTTTTTTTGAGTATACTCTCCATCCATTTTATTTAGAATGTCTAATGCTTTTTAATCTATCAGTATCTTTTTGTTTCTTCTTTTTTAATATCATCTTAGTTAAAAAAATTCTTTTTCTTTCTATAGCTGTCATAATTCTATTGCCTTTTTGCTTTTTTTCTTGTAGTTCTTCAATATATTTCTTTATGTTGGCTTTTGTTAAGTTTTTCACTTCCAATAAACCTAGCATTTTTTTCTTTATATCCAGCTTTTATTGCAGCATTAGTAGCATTTCCACTAGCTACATAATATTCACAAAAAAAGCTTTTTGCCTTGCATTTAATTTCAATGCTACTTCACCTCCAATTTTACAAATAAAAAAACTCTCGTAGAGGACGTATCCTATTCATTTAAGAATCACGAGGTATTGATATCTGATATGGCAGTGCATATTTGGTTTTCACAAATAAAAGACCTTCGCAGTCTAGTCAGAGTATTAGTCCGATGCACCATATTATTTTTGACTTTTTTTACAAGAGTCAATAACTTGTTTGTTTTAAACTTTCGTATATTAACATTATATAACATATAAAAAGTTCATTACAAGGGCAAAAAAAGGTGCAAATTAGGTGCATTTTAAAAAGAAATTTTTTTTATTAAACCTTTTTAAAAATTCACTATCAAATATAGAAAAAAACTCATAATTTCAACTAATTTATTTCTATTTCTTTTTAATTGTTGAAGTATCTACACTAAATTTTTTTCTGCAACATCTTCCATTCTTAATTTTTTTCAAAAATAAATTAGTGGTATTATATCTTTGTACTTTTTCACCTTCTATTGAGGATAATCCATAATCAATTAAATTAATTCCATATTCAAAAAAATTCTATTTCTTTTAATCTTTCCTCTTTTATTATTTCCCTTTTTTTCCATTTCACTTAAATTCTTATTATTAACTGCTTTTTATTTCCTCAATAGAATATTTTTTTCTTAATTTCAATATTATCTAAATTATTTTTTTAAATATTCTATTCTGTTTTTATAATATTTGTAATTCTTTAATAATTTGATAGTTTTCTCATATGGTGTTAATGTATTTTTTTACCTGAACCATCATTATCTTTTTAAAACTCCTAATTGTTTTTTTACTTCAGTTTGTATTGCTTTTTTTATATCCTCTGTTATCATTAAGTTCTCCTATTTCAATCATTCTAAATTAATTAATGTATTTGAATTATTTCCTTGAACTTTTTGGAAGTTTTCCATCCCATTTTTCAATGGTCATCTTTCTTAAAAGTTGAGGAGTCAATGAATTACTTTCAACAGCATTAGCCTTTGCTTGTAATTCTTTTTTTCTTGTAAAAGCATATTCTGCTAATTTTACTTTATTTTTCTGCTTCAACTTTTTAATTTTTTTCTTGTTCTGCTCTAGCTTTTTCTACAGCTTGTTCTGCTACTTTTTTTTACTTTCTATCGCTTTTTCATATTCATCACTGAAATCATGATTAACAATAGATACATTACTTACAGACAGACCATATTGAGCGAAATCATCTTTTAAATCTTCAAATATTAATCTTGATATCTCTGCTCTTTTTACTTACAAACTCTTCAATAGTATATTTTTGCTATTGTAGCTTGAATTATTTCCTTAACTCTTGGTCTAATAAATCTTTGTTCGTGTTTATTGTTAAAAAGTTCTATATAAAAATCTCTGGGTCTGTGATAGAAGCTTGGACAGTAAACTCTAATTTTATACTTTGCATATCCTTTGTTGAAACTTCCATCGTTGTATCCATTTCTTCTGTTTTTCCAAAAAAATATGTTTTTTTCTCTTGTTTCCATAAATGTCTTTCCTTGAACAAATGGAATTTTTTTAAGTGCAAACCCTCAGTTTCAACTCTTGTTATTTTTCCCAAATGTTGATATTATAGCAACCTCTCCAGTATCAACTGTATAACAATTAATTAGAGCTAGTACAAGTAACAAACCAGCTACTCCTCCAAATATTCCTATTTTTTTAGATATTTTTTTAAATTGTTCCATTTCATCTCTGTATTCCATATTTATCTCCTCCTATATTTCTTCAACTTCTACTATTACACCTTTAAACTCTTTTTGCTTTTTCCATAGTTATAGATTTTACATATTTATCTGTATCATCATTGATTAGTTTTGCACTTTACTAAAGCATCCTCTATCATTTTTAAATAGATAAGCATGATTAGATACATCTAGCCCACTATTAAAAGACATCTTTATTGATACTGGTCTTTCAAAAAGTTTTTTTATTCCTACAATACTCCTTACAAGGGTAGTTATATAATCTTTATCTTTTTGAACGAATATTCCAATGAATTCCTGAATATATTTTTATTTAACCCCCAATCTTTACTTGTAATTTCTAATGGTATTTTTAAATATACTTTTCATTTTATTCACCCTTTTAAAATAATATTATTCCTAATTCAACTATTGCTATTACAACTATTAATGTTAAATAAAATCTATTCAAAACTAAATCTACTTTTAGCTATTGTCAATTCCTTATCTTTGATAAAGCATTTTTTTATTTAGTTCATAGTATTCATTTCCAAGTTTAGTTATATAGCTTTTTATAGTATTTATTTTTGTTTTCTAAATAATTTTTATTTCTCTTTTTTTATTTTTTTACTCATAATGGTTTAATTCACCTCAGTCATAGAATACTCTATAATTTCTAAAGTCTTTCCAGCTTCTTTATAATTTTCTCTCATACTTTTTACAGAATTCTATTTGCTTTTTCTTCAATTTCTCTATCTGACATTGGTTTTTCCCTGAAAAATATGATTATTTATAACTCTTATTTTATTTTTCTTCTTTTTACTCTAAGTTCTAATAAATATTCAATCATTTTTTTGCCCTCATTTTTCCAAAAAAAGCTTCATGCATCACTATCAAGAAGATACCTTTCATATAATTTCTTTTTTTAGTTCATTTATATTTTTTTCTTTCTCTCCATATCTTTTTTTCAAAAAAATCTCTTTGGTTTTTTTCATTCTTTTGATTTTCTCCTTTTTATATTTTCCATTTCTATAGTCATTCAGTTTCTCAATATGTTTTATTAAAAATCTTCATCTGTCAGTCCTGTTAAAAAGTAACAGATTTACTGTAGCAGTTATTAAGTCTAGACCTTCAGCTTTAAAATTATCAATATTCTTAATAAAACTGTGACTCAAGCTTTTCACTTCCACTTCATTTAATAGTTCATTAAACTCTTCTTTTTACTTTCTCAAGCTGAGCCAAAGGAGTAGCATAAGCTATTGATTTATAGTTTTTCAGTTTATTTAAATTTATAAGACTTTTTTTCTTCTCTATCTTTCCAAATATAACTTTCTAAGAATCCTTCAAATCCTTTATAAGTTTTTTTACGATGTCAAGATAACCTTGTAATACACTTTCTTTTTTTCTTCTTCATTTAAATTATCTAGTGCATTATAGTAAACTTCACTTGTATGCTCTTTTACCAAAAGATAAATATTTCACCTCTATATTGTATCTAACCATTTTTTTACTCAACCACTCCTATTAGATTTATAACTTCTACATCAGAAACATTATAAAAAAATCAGGTCCACATTTAAATTCTTTTTGAAAAATCTAAAAACAACTTTTCTTAGTCTTTTTATCTAGTATTTTTTTCTTCTTCTTTGCTCAAATTCATATAACCTTCTGCAGCTTCTCCAACTTCATTTTCAGCAAATGATTTTTAAATATTCAATAACTGTATCAGCTATTCCTCCACAATCTTCTTCATATTTTGTAGCAGTTCCTAAATAAAAAAATATAAATATTTCTCTTTTTTTAGCTTCTTTTTATTCCAGCATCAATAGCTTCTTTTCTTGTATCATATAAATCACTATCATAGTAATCTCCATCGAAACTATAAACATATTGTTTTTTTATTCATTTTATTTCTCCTTTAGTAATAAGCTCTCCTAACATTAATAAAAAAATACTGTAAAATTAGTTACACAAAAAAACCAAAAAAATAAATATAATATTATAAAAAAATATTTTTACCTCCTACTCTTTCTGAATATCTTGCTTCATCTAAAAAAATATTACAAAGAAAATTATTAAAAATAAGTACAATTAAAGATATAAATATTATTTTAAGAATCATACACTCCTTATTCCAACTCCTTTAATTTTTTTGTTTGTTATCAAGTGCGGGTGCCATACTCTTAAACCCAATTTTATTTATATTTTTTTAGTTCCATTTTGCATATCATAGAACCCGATATAATAATTGCTCACTTGATATTTATTTCTAGCATATGCCTTGTAGATTTTTTTCCAAATTCAAAAGTTAAAAAAACTTCTCTAGTTCATCGCTACTCATTGCACATAGTTTTTTTGCCAACCATCAAGAGCATCAATAACTGCATGAATTGACTTATCTTCAAATTCCACACTTCCATAGCTTCCATATCTGACAATAGCATTTTTTTAGCATTCTTTTTTTGCTATGACAATTCTGTCATCTAATTCATTTTCTGTAGTTCCAGAAGCATATTGAAGTATTTCTGCTATCTGTGGAAAAATTCTTATATACTCTGTTTTTTTACCATTGATATAAAAAGCTCCATTTAATTGTTCAGCTGTTAAACTAGATAAAGCCAAATAATATATATTTAATTTTTTTCTTTAGTCATTTCACTTGTAGGGAAATAGTCTAAAAAAATGGTTGAAATACTGTATTAAATTCTTGGTTAGTCATTATAATCCATACCTCGCTTTCATTTTGTTCCATGTAATCATCATCAACTTTTAAATGGCTTGTGTCCTTACTTTCAGCAATTTTATTTTCATTGTTATTATTAAAAACTTTAGATTTTTTTGTGTTTCTCTATCCATTCAGGCTCTAGCCCAGTCCATTCTTTTTTTCCATGGCAATATTAATAGCTTCATCTAAAAACAAACCAATTAGGAAAAATCTTTAACTATTTTTTTGATAGGCAGTATCGTTTTTATTGGCTTTTTTTAATATTTTTTTACGATATTCAATGTATTTAAAAAGAAGCTCTTTATATTCATTATCCTCAGTAAGATTATTTATAAACTCTTGGATTTCATTTGGCTTTTTTTTCTTTTTTTATTTTTCTTTATTATTTTTTTACTTATATCTTTTTTTGTATATTAGTATCTTTATATGTCGGATTTTTTTCCGAGTTATTTTTCGGATTTTTTTCCGAATTCACTCGGATTTTTTTCCGAGTTATTATTAAAAATTCGGAGATTTTTCAGAATTGCTTTCAATAAAAATTCCAACTTTTACCTTTTTTTCTGTTAATCTTATTAGATCCATTCCTTTATGTTTTATATATTCTATGATTCCTTTTTCTGCTAATACTTTTAAATTTCTATATACAGTATCAGATTTTTTTCAAAAAAACATAGGTAATTCTTTTTAAGATTAAGTTCCTTGATACAAAATAATAAGTCTTATCATCAATTATTTCTTCATTAGCCCAAGCATTAGCTTCATATAAAAGAGCAATTAATGCACCTTGAGTTGCATTTAACTCCCATTCCATACATTTTTTTGATTGTTCAGTGTTGTTGAAAATCTCATTTTAACCTCCTGCAGTTTTTGGAGAACCTTGGCTGTTCTCTCTTTATTAATTCAATTAGTAGAACTTGTACATAAGAACCTGCCAAGGTGATGAACAAGCCCTACCAATTCAAGTAATAAAGTTTTATATCCTGTGATTTGTTCAGCTAGCTATACTGTCCTTAGATCCGTTCTTGACATCTCTAAGTTAGAATAAATCACAAGATAAACAGTTTATACTTTCACAAAACTGATAAAAATCTATAGTTGGCTCTTATCGAATGTCCAACATAACGGCTAGCTTTTAAAAATTCAGATACATTGTTGTATCCTATAAATTCCAAGTCTAACACTCCAACCACTAGCTTGTTTACACCTGCAAATGCTTGTAAGATTATTTCTTACACAGATAGCTATAAGGAAGGAACTCACTTCTTTTGAGAGGAGCAGTGAGCAAGGATCTTATAGCTATTTGTCTAAGGACTAGCCTTTAGAGTTTAATTATAAGTTATTTTTTTGCTTATAAACTTAAGTAAAAAAATTGATATATCAACATTTAATGCATTTTGCAATTTTAGCTAAAGTCTTTATATTTGATGCTCCTCCATTTTCTAAACATTTAAAAAAATAACTCATATTTTCAGGAGTTCTATTTAATTTTTTTAGCTAATTCATATTGCTTCATTTCTTTTTTTCTTTCATTATTTTTTTATGTTGAATGAAATTCTTATTCCAATCTTTTTTTATATCTTCCATTTTAACACCTCACTTGCTTATATAATATAACTATTTTTTTACTTATGTCAATAGAGTTTTTAATTTTTTTAGTTTTATTTTTTTAAATTTTTTTAAAATTTATAAAAAAAGTTTTTTTATAAAAAGCCACTCTAATTAGTGGCTCTATTTATTATAAGTTATTTATTTTATTAATTTCTTGTTGAAATTCATCTATTTTTTTCACTTTTATTTTGAAATTGTTTTTTTCATATTTTCTTCTATTGCTAATGTTTCTCTATATTGTTCAGCTTTTTGCTGTTTTTAATAAATTCTACATCAGCTCCATATTTTCTTGCGATTTTTTTCAATTTCTGATAAATTAACTCTAAAAAAATTCTCTTCTATCATTAATTTTATTTACTCTATAATCATAAAAATTCTTTATGTAAATTATTTTTCTAACTCAGGAGCATTTTTTTAGAATAAATCATTGCATGAACATCAAAGAAAAAAATGGTACAGAAGCATCTCCTAACTCTCTAACTCTATCCATAGGTTCTAATCTTCTAGTCATTCCTATTTTATAAACATCATTACCAAAAGATCCAATATTTGAAATAACATAAACATATCCTGATTTAGTTTGTTGAGCCATAGACTTTGCTCTCTCTTTATTCGCTTCAGCCTCTTCTAATTGTTTTTTTAGAAGTTCAATTTTTCCCATTTAGCTCGTCTAACTCTAATCCATGAGCTTGTTTTAATTTTTTTCCTCAGCTTTTTTTCTAATGCTTTTCTTGCTCTTTCTTCTTCTTTTTGTGCTTCTATTTGAGCTTTTTTTCCAATTCCTTTTGAGCCTTTTTCTTCTTCTCTCATTTGTTCTCTAATCATTCTTTGTTCTTCTTTTTTTCTTCTTCGACTTTTTTTAGCCATTTCATAATTAAGATAAAGTTCTTCTAATTTTAAATCTAAGTATTCACTGGAAATAGTACAACAGTTTACTTCATTTAATTTATTTATAACTTCAAAAAGCTTTATTAATTCTTTTTCCATAGTCACAACATTATTAAATTTAACTTTAGCTATAGCAGCATCAGCTTCTCCATTAAAGGCTCTTAACATTAATTTCAAAGCATTGTTTGTCATTTTTTTCGCCTTTTTTTCTACTATTTCCAACTGTCCATTCTGTAGAACAAGTTGCAGCTATTTTTTTCTATCAATCATACTTCGCATTTCAAAAATTAACTCTATCAATTTCAATTCTATATTTTTTTCTGAACTATCATAAAAAAATATTTAGGTTCATAAAAAACTAAATTCTTGAAGCTCTTGTTTTTTTCTTCTAGTAAACCTATTTCTTCATTTAGTTCTTTAACTTTATTCAATATTTTTTTAAAAGCTCTTTCTTTTTCTAAATTATTTTTTTCTCTAATTCTTTTTATTTCATTTTTCTTTTTTTAATTTTTTTCTAATTCTTTCTTTTTGAATCTCTTGAATAATTTCATTTTTCAGTTTTTTTAATTCTTCTTGTTTTCTTTTTAATTTCTTCATTTATATCAACTATAGGTTTATATTCTCTTTCAACTTCAGAATATAAATTATTATATTTCTTATTAGACTTCATTAAAAAAATACAACAGTACAAGTAAGACAATTGTCAAAAATAATAATAATAAAAATCATAATTCCCCCAAAAAAATAATTTATATATTCATTCTACTATATAATCAATTATTTATCAAGAATACTAAAAAAACATTGATTTTATAAAAAAACCACTAATTAAAGTGGTTTTTTTGTTATTTTAATATTTTAGAAAAGATAAAAAAATTATTTATTTTCTTTTTTTGTTTTAATTCTTCTGCTTCACATAATAATTCTAACATTTTAGTATCTACTCCATCATTATCTTTTTCCATGAATTGCTTCTATTATAGGATGCCACATAACAATACCTCCCCAAAAATTACATAATATATTTAATCTATATCCTTGTACTATATAGTAACATATATATTATATTTTTTTCAATCTATTTTTTTGAATGTTTTTAAGCTAGTGCAATTAATTTCTCTTATTTTATTCTTTTCTGCAATCAAATCATCAATATATTTAGTTTTCCATTTTTTTATACAATTCTATTATGTTCATATAAAATTTATCTTTTTTTCCATTAGAGTTGAGAGCAGCTATATAAAAAAATAATTTAATTCAACATATGAAAAAAATAACTGATGTAAAGAATTATAAACAATTTTATCATCTGCTATGTCCGAAATAAAAATTCATAGCGATATATTCTAATTTATTCAAATTTTTTTAAAAATACATTTCTTTCATATCATAATCTAACTTTTTTTGAAGTATGATAAATCTTTATTATATTTCATTTTAAAATTAAATTCTTTAGTTTCTTTTTCTATCAAGTTCTTTTTGTAAACTCTTTAAAACCATTACTTAAATATAAATAATCAATATTATCTTTCTTGTATTCAGTATCTTTAAAAAAAGTCTTGTGCCATCAATGCTATAATAGAATAGTCTATTTTATAGATTTCTTCAAAAAAACATCTACATTTTCTTTAATATTATTTTTCAGCTAATACCTTTTCTATTTTATCTTGTTTTAAAATTTCTTCCATTTCATTTTGATTAAATTCTTCAAAAATTAATTTGTTGTTATCGTTTATTTTTTTAATGATGACAATATTTTTTTGTCAAAGAGGTCATTTCAAGTAAATTTGTTATAAATGTACAATTTACAACAAATTGTTCAAACTCTTTCGCCATTTCTGTTGCTTTTTCTCTTTTTTTGGTAAGTAAATTTTTGCTTCGTAATCTTTTTCTGGCTAATTTTTAATTGTTTGTAAATAAATCTCAGTCCAATTATAGTTGTAACAAGTGTTCCTAAATTAATCCAATCAGATACTTCCATTTTTAATTCTCTCCCTCAATCTTTTTATTTCTTCAAACATCCAAAAAAATTAGTTTCAGTTTCTTTAAACTCTAATTCCTCTACTACATCATCACTAGGAAATAAAAGCCAACTAGCAAATAAATTTGCTTCATCTTCAATTTTATTTCTCCTTAGTATTTTTGTATTATCAATTAAAAAAATTGTATTCTATTAGAAGAATGTAAAATAGCATGTCCAAGTTCGTGAGCACAAACTAACTTTTTGGTCAAATTCACTTAGTTCACTATTAATGAATATGTATTTTCTTCTTAATATTTTCTTAAAAAAATCCTCTTACTTCTCCTAGATCCTGGTATATTATTTCAATATTTAATGCTCTAGCTAGTTTAAAAGGGTTTCTAGTTCTATGTTTTGCAATTAAATTTAATACCCTCAGTTTTACATTCAATTTAAACACCAGCCTTATCATTTCTTTTTTTCTTGTTCTTTTGCTTTTGCATCAAAAAAATGCAGACTGTATTGCCATAAGTACCTTTTTCTTTATCTTCGTAAGGAATAGATTCATCATTGAACATCAGTGCAGACTGCTCAATAACTTCTTCAAATTGATTTTTTTACTCCTATTATCTAATTCCTTGTATTTTGGTAAAAGTCCTTTTTCTAAAGATAATAATCTCTTTTGAAATTTTTTTCTGGTAATCTTCTAAATTCTTCATACTCTTTTTATTTCTTTTTTTCTTCTTCTACAGTTATATTTAAAAATCTCTTTTAACTTTTTCCAAAAAAAGCCTTGCTAGGTTTCGTTGCATTTGTTTCAGACATAGTAACATAAGCTTGAGTAACTCCTATCATTTCTCCTAATTTTTTTCAGCTGTTATTCCAAGTTCTTCTCTTTTTCCTTTTTATTATTTCTCCAGTTGTTCTCATATAAAAGACCTCTCTCTTAAAAAAATTAGTTATAATTAGTTATATAAGTATTTTACAACAATTTTTTTATAAAAAAATTAACTACTTTTTAAAAAAATTAAAAAAATACTTGACATAAGTAAAAAAATAGTTATATTATATAAGCATAAGAAAGTTATATTTTTTTTAAGATTTTATATAAGTAAAAAAATTAGTTATATAAGTAAAAAGGAGAGATGAGATGAAAGATTTATATTTTTTTAGATGGAACTGTAAGAATAATATTTGGACTTGTAGAATTAACAGCAAAAAGCACAAATGGATTTTTTTAGGAATAAGACCATTACATTTTACTGATAAAGATATAGCTAAAAAGCTGGTATGAAAAAAACTAAAGCTGAACTTGAAAGCAGTGAACATCCAATGAAAGATAAAGCATTAGAAAATCTTAATCAATTATATAAAGGAATGACTAGATAAAGGAGATAAAAATGATTACAAAAAAATTATAGTTTGGAATTTAGTTATGGAGAATTGGTTTTATATTTATATGATGATGAATTAAATTGTTTAATTGATTTGACTGGAAAAGAAATAGAGGATTACTTTAAACTTCCTGATTTAAGTTCTTTAGAAGATGAATATACAACAATAGAAGCTAGCTGGGATAACATTGAAGAAGAAGGATATATAAACATAGAAATAACACATCCAAAAATCTGAAAAGCACTTATAGTTTTTAATGATAAGTTTGATGATTTCAATAAGTTTATTGAAGCTATAAATAACTTAAAAAGATGAAATTGAAACTAAAAAAAGAAAAATGTAAGTGGTTGGGAATATGAAAGAAAAAAATCAATATAAAAAGCAGAGGATTAAGTATAAGAGATTTTATATAGGGAAGTGTAAAAGCTCCCTCAAAGGAGGATAAAATGGAAAAACTTGTTAGATGAATTAAAAAAACATAGTAGAAAAAAATAATAACCTTGAAATTATATATGAAATAGATTTTTTTCAAGCAGGAATAAAGAATGGGGAATACATATATGGTGTCCTTATATTGAGGATTATATTTTTAGTGATTGTAGTAAGCATTTTTAAAGACTTGCTAGAAAATGCAATAAAAGAATTGAAAAACATTTATAAAAAGACTTTAAATGGGAGGAATAAAAAAATGAATTGTAAAATCGTTCAAAAAAATATTGGTATAGAACAGAATTAAAAGGACTTAATGAAAAAAAGAATTTTTAGACATAATAAAATTATTAGAACTTTGGGAGGGGAATATAAATGATTGAATACATGGAAGCATCTTTTATGGATGTAGTTAAGTACAAAGTTAAATGGTTAATTAACATAGTCTTAAAAAGTTTATAACAAATACATTGAGTTATATGACTTTGATAATTTTATATAGGAGGACAATATGAAAACTATAAATATAAAAAGGTAAAAAAATTATGTTCCAGTTGTTGAAAGATTAAAGTTATTCAGAACTGATGAAAAAAATTTAAAAAAATTGGAGTTTAGAAACTGAATGGCTTTCAATTACTCAGGAAGTAGCGACTTGCAGAGTAATTATAAGAGATGAAACTGGAGTTTTAAAAATCTACTGGAACAGCAATGGAGTTAAGAGATGAAAAAAAGCTCACTTGTAAATAAAACTTCTCATGTAGAAAAATGCAGAAACTTCGGCAGTAGGTAGAGCATTAGGAAATTTAGGAATTGGACTTGATGGAGATGAAGTTGCTTCTTATGAAGAAGTATCAAGAGCCAAAAAAACAACAATTAATCAGTTCAATTAATTCAATGGTAGATGAAAGAAATAGAGATGAATATGAAAAAGAATATAAGTTATCTGAAATAGGAATGATGAGTATTGAAGATTTAGAAGTCCTTGAAAAATCAATTGAAAAATCAATCAGAAAGCTTTACTTTGTGAAGCTATAACAAGTATAGCAACAAGTGAAGATATGCAAGGTATTTTTAAAAAAATATAAAACTAAAAAAATCTAGGTAGTTTAGATTTAAAAGACCTTCAATCAACTCATGATGTTTTAGTTAAGTTTAGTCAAAAAAATGTAGCCAAAAAAAGAATTAGAAGAATTAGGAACACTTTGTAAATTTGTGGATATAGACATGAAAAAATTACATAAAAGAACATTATAAAAAAAGGTGTTGAAGAATTAACTAAAAGAGAATATTCACAAATGAAAAAGAAATTAAATAGTTAGGAGGATAATTATATGAATTTAGTTGTGTTGAAAGGTAGATTGGTAAGAGATGTAACTTTATTATTTGGAAAAATCTGGAACACCTTATACAAGCCTTGTTGTTGCTGTTAATAGATATAGCAAAGAGAAAGATTTAACAGATTTTTGTATTATGTACTGCTTTTTAGTAAGACAGCAGAATTTATTGCTGAGTATTTTAGAAAAGGGCAAGAAATACTTATTAGAGGTAATGTAAAAGTTGATAACTATGAGAAAGATGGAAATAAAATAAGTAAACAATATATAGTAGTTGAAGCAGTTGAATTCGTAGGAAGTAAAAAAAGAAAAATACAGAAACTAAGGAAGAAACTCAAACACAAGATAATGAGGAATTTCCTTGGTAAATGAGATAGGAGCAAATAAAAATGAATAAGTTTGGATACAGCAGGGATACTCAAAAAAACTAATATATGCAATATTTGGAGAAATATCTAATTTCTTTACAGGACAAGAAGCAGGAAGCATTCCATATAAATTAGATTTAGAGAAAACTAAAAAGACAAATAAAAGAAAGATTTTTTTGGAAGAATATGATTTAAAAACCTTTAAAAATCTCCACTTACAGATTTTTTTCTAATTTTTCTAAAAAGAAAAATAAATATAAAACTATAAAAAGAAACTGAAACAGAATTAAAAAAATATCTTTGTAAATTCTCTACAAAGTTCATTGATAGAGAACAAAAACTTTTAGTTTAGCTTTTACCCTGCTTATCTCAACATCAAGCAAACGATTTTTGTAAGTTGGTTGATAGAAATATGTATTCATTATGGAGTGCCTTTAAAAAAACGGATATTAGAGATACAATGGCAGATAATTATGAAAAAGGCTTTTAACTATGTATGTCTTAAAAAAATAAAGTTTGTGCTATCTGTGGTAAACCTGGAGAACTTGAACATTATGATAATGTTGCAAGGATAGGAGGCTATAAGTTTGACGATGGGAGAGAACTTAGATATATGTGCTTGTGCAGAGACCATCACACTGAAAGTCATACAATAGGAAAAAAATAGAATTTAGTAAGAAATATCATATTGCTGGAATATTTTTAAGTGATAGACAAATAAAGGAATTAAAGAAAGTTTATACTAATCACTTTCAAGCATTTAAGGAGGAAGAATGAATATACAAAAAAATATATGGATAAAGTTTTAAAAAAATTATGGAACTTGCTTTTAATAAAAAACAATTCCTGAAAAAGATATTTTTGTTAGTTTTAGTGCTCATGTAGGGTCATTAGCGGTAACTATTTATAAAAAAATGGCTGGAGTATAGAAAAAGAAGCAGATTTTAAAAAAATGATTTTATTTATATAGATGATGAAACATTATGTGATGAAAAAAACTGAAAAAAATTAGTAGAAGAGGAATTAGATAATATTATAAAAAAATAATTGAAGAATTGTAAGAATAGCGACTATTTCTATTTTTGGAAACAGTCGTAAAAAAATCTAAAGTTGAACATTTTGCTAACGTCGGGAAGATGTTGAAAGTATGGAAAATATGGAGGATAAGATGGAAATTAAAAAAACTAAAAAAATGGGAATTTTGAAATAACAAGAGAATATTTAGAAGAGTTATTGAGTCAGATTTTAAATTAAATGCTTTAATCAACGGTGGAGTAGATAATTGGGAATATTTTGATGAAGTTGTTGAAAATTTTAATTTTTGATGATGTAATGGATTTTTATTGAATCAATAGATTAATGGGGGAGATGAATAATGAGAATAACAGAAAGGAGTAAAAATGAAGCTTGTTGAAGAGATAAGATTCAAGAATATAGATGAAGTGATGATGTATGAAAATGAACTTAATGAGGATTTAGATAAAGATTATTATTTTAGACTTAATCGTCCTTTATTTTTCAGAAGATTTCATATTAGAAGTTTACTTGTATTACCCAGAACAACTTTTAAATTATTAATTTTTTTGGAGGAAGTATGGAAAAAAAGAAAAATGTTTTAGAGATAGAAATAACTAAGATTAATGATGATTGGAGTGCTATAACAGTTAAAAAAATTAAAAAAAGATTTTGAAAAATAATGATTTTTTTTGAATGGCTTACAATTGGAGGTAATTATTTATATGATGGAAAAAAATTTTTTTGTAAATCATTGTTATCCAAGTATCCCATTTTTAATAAGAAATGAAATTATTGAACATCTTGAAGAAATAGTAAATAAAATAAACAAAAAAATATGGAATACCTAAGAGATGGAGAGGAAAAAAGAAGTGATAAATATTTCACTATATTTGGAGATAATGAAATTGCAGAAACTACAGATAACTATTTCCCAGAAGATAAAAAAAGAGATATGAGTTGGGGAATTACTTCAAAAACTGAAAAAGAAGCAGAAAAAAAGTAAAAAGAAGAATTAGACAAAGTTTGGGAAAGAGTAAGAGCAGGTGAGATTGGAAGAGAAAATGTGGAGAGATAAACAAAGTAAAAAGATAGTTTATTTACAAAAGGTTGAATTTTGTCTTATAGATAAAAAAATGGAAATATTAAAAAAAGTTTTTTTAGAGAAGAAAAAAATTTTATAACTGTGAGTCTTGGTTATATGGAAAAGAAATGACATTAGATGAATTGAAAAAGAATTGCAGAATGGGTAGAGGATGAATAATGGAAAATAAAATAGATAATGTAAACAAACCAAGCCACTATCAATTAGATTGTGGTGTTGAAAGTATAAAAGATAATTGAAACTGTTTTAGGGACAAGAGGTTTCATATCTTTTTGTCTAGGAAATGTTCTTAAATATCTTATAAGAGCAGAAAAAAAGAACAAATTAGAGGACTATAAGAAAGCTTCAAAATATTTGGAATGGATTATAGGAAATCCATTGGCATGTGACTTTGAAATTGTGCAAACATTAAACACTGAAACTTTAGGAAGTAGTTTAGATGTTAAATGGGAAGATATAATTTCTGGAGTTTCAGGAAATTTAGATATAAAAAAAGCTTTTTAAATTAGATGCAGTTTTTAGAAATCTGTTCAACGAAAAATTATGAAACAGCAAAAAGAAATTTTTAGATGACTTTATAAAAGAGTACAAGGAGGCATAAAATGTGGGGCTATGAAAAACGATGAACAATTCTATGAATATGCAATAACTAAGTTTTTTTGGAGCATAAATCTGATGAACTAGAGCAAAAAAAGAATTTAATAAACTTAAAAAATATGATAGATAAAAAAAGAAACTTATATATTTAAAAAAAGTGCAAGAAATATCTGAAGCTAAAAAGAGTTATAAAAATTCTAAAATATGAAAAAAACTAGATGATAGAGATTATAGCTTAATCAAGACAAATATAGAGTTTTTTTGATTTAAGGTTTAAAAAAAGTAAGAGGTGCAGTAATATGATAAAGGCTAAACCTCGTAAGAAAAAAACATTGTAAAAGTTAATGAAAAGCAAGAAATTAAAAATTACTAGACAACCAACTAGCGAACAGTTAGAAGAATCAAAATTGGCTTTTACTCTTTTTAAATATAACTCTTATTTGCAGAAATCATAAAAAAATATTTGGGATGATGAAATAAAAAAATCATGATGGTTATATCAGATTCGACAAATTAATGATGATATGCAAAAATAAGATCCTTAGCAAATAAGATATTTGATGCCAATTTTTCAAGCTGATGAAGAAGAAGAAAATGTAAAAAGATAACTTCTTTTATAATAATATTTTAGTAGAGCAAGTTAATAGGAGCATTACAGGAGTTGGAGAAAATCCATTAGTAACAATTGATGACAAAAATTCAAAGATTGCCCAATGGCTTTATTGGAACACTAGGCTCACTAGCTAGAATGGTAAAAAGACTTGGTTAGATTAAAAGGAGTTGTAAAAAAAGTTTAGGTATTGAAAAAGGATATTAAGAAGCTAATAAACACATCTGAAAAAAATATTTAGCTTGGGTTTATAACGAAATAACTTTTTAATGAACTTTTATAATAATGGGGAGTAAGAATGAAAATAGCAATATTCAAATTAAAAAAATAAAGATACATTCATAAAAAAATAGCAGAAAATACAAAAAAATATAGATGAAACATTTTATAGTTATAGGTAAAAAAAGTTTTAAGACTTCCATATAATTTTTGAAAAAAAGCTATTGCATACTCAAAAAAATGATGGAAATTATTTAAAAAAATTTTTAGGACATTGGCAATTAAATATTAAAGGACTTTGAATTTTAAGGGGTTTTTGTGGTGTAATAAAAAAATAGTTGACAGTTAGTCACATATATGATATATTTAATATGTGACTAACAAAAGGAGTTAAGATATGGAAAAAAAGAAATCTTAATATCTCTTTTTATAAAGCAGGTAATGGAAAAAGCAAGTAGATTAAATATTCCTATAACTTGGTTAAGAGAACTTGGAATAACTGAGAACGAAAAAGGAAATAGAACTGATCTATGATAAGGAAAAAAAGTTATTTGTATAAAAAGAGATAAAAAAACTCCCATAGTCCACAAAAGACATACAGGAGCTTTTTAACAGTATAATACTGTCCCAACAACTTTATTATACTGTAAAACTCCTTAAAAATTCAAGGGGAATAAAAAATGAATTATGAAGTTGAAATTGAAAGTAAAAAAATGGAATTAATGTTGTCAGTAGCAGAGTTGTAGCAAAGCAATTAGGTAAAAAGACATACAGATGTATTAAGAGATATTGATATAATTTTAGAAAAAGTCGGATTTGACTTTTTCAAAAAAATTTAGAAAAACGCAGATTTGCGTTCTCTAATAATACCAAGCCTTTATCAAGTAAAAGGTCAAAAAAAGAAATTATAAGGAATACCTTTTTAACAAAAGATGGTTTCACATTATATATGTTCAATATTCAAGGATACAATGATTTTAAGATAGCATATATAAATGAATTTAACAGAATGGAACAAGCTTTTAAAGAAAAAAATATGACACAAGAAAAAGTTACCATTTTCAAGCTCAGTGATGATACCAATAGATAAGATAGAATATTGGAATAAGATTAAAGAACTATCAAATGAAGCAGATGATGTAAGAAGTGAGATATATCACAAGTTAAATCTGTTATCAAATATGGTAGTATCAATTACAAGAGAAGTAGATAAATTATCAAATATAGTATTTGAAACAGAAGACAATATAAATAAGATTGAGGGTAGAGATATGAACTTAAACTCAATGTTAGCATTAAATAAATAATGACAATAAAGCACTTAGTTAATTCTAGGTGCTTTATTATTAACAGAGTAGCAGAATAATAAGGAGGAAATATGAACGAATTAAGAAACAAAGAAACTATAACAAGTAAGGAATTATTGGAACAAGTAAACTTTTTTTAGAGAAAAAGGAATATGAGTTTAAAGCTAAAAAAATGAAACTCTAACCGAAGCAGAAAAAGAAAAAGAGGAAAGTTTGTAGAGTTAGAACATTATGATTTATTAAAAAGTAATAAGAGATGAATTTGAAGAAGAAATAGGACTAGGAAAAAAATTTCCGAGTCATACTATATAAATTCTCAAAACAAGGAACAGCCTATGTTTATCCTAACTTTAAAACAAGCAAAAACAAGTTTTATTAAGAGAAAGTAAGTTTGTAAGAAAAGCTGTTATAGAGTATATAGAAAAAAATTAGAAGAACAAGTTAAAAAAATCCATTTAAAAATTTATCATTTCAACAAATGATGATAATGACATTACAAGAACAAGAAAAAGATAGCTGATAGAGTAGACAAGATAGAGAATAAAGTTGATAATGAAATAAGAGTAGATAATGGAGAGCAAAGAAAGATACAAAAAAAGCAGTAGGAACAAGAATATATCAAAGAATTGATATAATTCCACAGTTAGCAGAAAAATAAAAAAATTTGTATTTCAAGCATTGTATAGAGATTTAAAAGATAGATTTGGAGTAGCAAGTTATAGAGATATAAAAAAAGAAAAAGATTTAACAGATTGTTTTAGAATATATCTCAACTTGGATAGAGCCATCAGATTTAAGAAGAGTAGCATAATTTGGTTAGGAGGAGGATAAAATGATAGATGATAAATATACTTACAAAGAAGTTGAAAGAGAAAAAAACACAATTATTATTAGTAAACTTTATTGGAGAAATGGTTAATCAAAAATCAGTATACAAAAATATAAAATGATGGAAGATAACAGAATATTGTTTCCAAGTGAAGCTAAAGCAATATTTGAAGATAAATTAGCACAGTTAGAAGATGATAAATATCAAGAATTAGTTGATAAAAATTATGGATATAGTTATTGAGACAATTTGAAAATAAATTTTAAAAATAATAAAAAAACCTAAGTCCTTATTAATTTAAGGGCTTTTTTTATTAGGAGGAAATATGGAACAAAAAAAGAGATGATATAATAAAAAAATACAGTAGTTGAACAAATTGAAGAACTTTATAAAAAAATTAATTTTAAGAAAAAAAGGCTTCATAAATGGAAAAAAAGTAGCTATTTATATAAGAGTTTCTAAAAAAAGAACAAAGTAAGGATAATGGGAGTGAGAGCTCCCTTAACATCCAGTTAAAAAAATGTTTGGACTACTGTAAAGAAAAAAATTATGAAGTTTTAAAAGTTTATCAAGATATTGAAAGTGGAAGAATAGATGACAGAAAAGAATTTAATGAACTATTTGAAGCTATTAGTAAAAAAAGATCTATACTAAAAATAGTTTTTTTGGGAAGTTTCAAGAATAGCTAGAAAAAAATATCTACTGGAATGAAATTTTTTTGAAGAACTAGAATTATATAAAAATTACTTTTGATAGTATATCTCAACCATATTTAAAAGACTTTATGACTCTCTCTATATTCTTAGCTTGGGGAGCTGAAGATATAAAAACAAATGTCTTTGAGAATAAGAAGTAATTTAGAAGAAAAAGACAAAGGCAGGATATTTTGTTCATGGGAATCCAGCAACTGGGTACATGAGAGGGGAAAAATAAAATGATTGTTCCTGATCCTGAGAAAGCTCCTTTTATTCTTAAGATTTTTTTGAAACATACGCAGAGACTCATAACTTGTCTGAAGTTGGTAGAAGATTTAAGAAAAACAAGATCAGATATAGTGGAAATAATTGATAATAAAAATTTATATTGGTTATGTTCCTTTTAGAAGATATGTTAAAGAGTTGAATGAGAAAAAGAGAAAAAGAAAGCAGGAAAAAAATATAAAAATGGTATAAGGGACTGCATGAACCTATTATTCCTTTTAGAATTATTTGAATTTTGTCAGTCTTTAAGAGAAAAAAATATGAAAGTTAGAGCTTCTTTTGGAAATGCAAAACCATATTTATTATATTCTTCTCTTATATATTGTAAATGCGGTCATAAAATGTATCAGCAAAAAAAGAAAAAGCTATGAGACTAAAAATGGAAAAAGTAACTCGTACTTACTATTCATATACTTGTGTTAATAGAAAATGTAGAAAAAGTTTTCTCAGCAAAAACAATGGATAAAGCAATAAAGGATCTTATTTTAAATTCAAAAGAACTTGAAGAACTAAATCAATATAGCTCTAAAGATAAAAAAAGAATGAGGAAAAGAAGTTTTTTTAAAAGTTAAAAAAATGACTTGAAACTACTTGAAAATGAAAAAAAGAAAGAGTAATAAATCTATTTCAAAAAAGGATATATAAATGAAGAAGAACTTGATAATAAATTTAAGGATATCAATAATGATTTAAAGATAACTAAGGAAAAAGTTTCTGAATTTGAAAAAAATCTTAAATATTTCAACTCCAAAAAGATATAAAAAAATTTTTAGAAAAACTTAAATTCATAATTGAAAAATTACGATGAAGAAGATATTATCGAAACAAAAAAAGATTTTAAAAAAATATTGATAAAAAGAAATAAGAATAATTTCGTTTAAACCTTTGAAACTTTCTATTTTATTTTATTGAAAAGCAACTTTATATAAGTTGCTTTTTTACTGGTGTGATATACTTAAAAAAAGGAGTGATGTGAATGGAAGATAAAAATTAAACAGTTAGCTAATATAATTAAAAAAACTCTAAACATCTTGTTTTCTTCACTGGCTCTGGTGTATCGACCGATAGTGGATTGAAGAGTTTTAGAGGTAAAGATGGACTATACAGTAGTTTATATAAAGGAAAAATATAGACCTGAAGAAGTATTAAGCTCAGACTTTTTTTGCACACATAGAAAAAAATCTTTTTAGAATATGTGGAAGAAGAATTAAATATTAATGGTATCAAACCTAATAAAGGTCACTTAGCTTTTAGCTGAATTAGAAAAAAATGGGTATATTAAAAGCAGTAATAACTCAAAAATATAGATGATTTACATCAAATGGCAGGAAATAAAAAAATGTTTTAGAATTACATGGAAGTTTAAAAAAAGATGGTATTGCTTAAGTTGTGGAAAAAAACATCAAATAAAAAAATTTCTCATGTGACTGTGGAGGTATAGTTAGACCTGATGTCACTCTATATGGAGAAAAACTTAAATCAAGATGTAGTTAATGAAGCTATTTATCAAATAGAACAAGCTGATACTTTAATAGTTGCAGGTACAAGTTTAACAGTTTATCCTGCTGCATATTATTTAAGATACTTTAGAGGTAAAAAATCTAATTATCATTAATAATGAGAATACTCAGTATGACAATAATGCTTCTTTAGTACTAAATAGTAACTTCACTGATGTGATGACTAAAGTTTTAAATGTTCTTAAAATGGGAGTTTAATCTCCCTTTTTTTAATTCGGTAGGTAATGTTAGTAGGCTCAGTCGACACGCCTGCTCCTGTAAAGAAAAACAAGATGCTTAGAATTTTTTTATAATATCAGCTAGTTTTTTTCAATTTTGTTTTCCATTTACATCACCTCTAAAAAAAGTATAACATAGTTAAGAAAAAAATAAAATAGCAAGAGTTTTTTTAAATGTGTTAAAATTAAGACTACATATTAAAAATTTTAGGATGAGAAATGGAAAGAAAAAGAACTTAAGTTTGAAGTTTTTAAATGATCTGGGAACTATATCTGAAAGTACTAAAGGTTGGAGTAAAAAAACTTACTCGTATTATTTGGAATGAAGATGAGCCAAAATATGATATTAGAGCTTGGGATTCTGAATTTAAAAAAATGGGAAAAAGTAATTACTTTAACTGAAAAAAGAGTTAAGATCATTAAAAATACTTAATTGATAAAGAATTAGAGTTTTTTTAGATAGTAAAAAAATAAAAAAATATTAGGAGGGGTTATGAGAAGAAAAAAATTTTTATTTTAACTGTATTAATCTTTTTATTTATTAATATTTTAAGTATGGCAGTAGAAAGTACCAACTTCATTATGCCAAATACTAATATGACTGGTAGTAGTACCAATTTTCAAGAAGCATTAAAAGACTATAAACCAAATCTTGAAAAATATTGATAAAAATATTTAACTATATAGAAAAAAATATAAAAAGAAAAGGGAAGAGCAGTTTTTTTTATTCAAAGTTAGAAAAAAAGGAAAAAAACGAAATAATTGTTACTGATGAAAAATAATAATATCATTTACACAGAAAAAAATTTCAGAAAAAAATTAATAAATGTAGCCCCTTATTTTGAGGCAAAAAGAAATGTATCAATTAAAGGAAGGGAAAAACATTTTCATACATTGATTATAGCACAGAAATGCTAGGGAAAAAAATGTTAGTATAAAAATCAGAAAATTTACTAAAAAAAGAAAAATGAATAAAAAAAGATGCTATTGAAATTTTTAAATAAATTAAGAGATTATAATAGTTTCACGAAAAAAATAGTATTTCAAATATAGAATATGCAAAATCAGAATGTTATGATGAAGAAGGAAATTTACTTTTTACAATGCAAATTAAAGATAGCAAAGTAATTACAGAAACCCAAAAAAACCATAAATGAAAAATATTATTAAGATGATTTATATAGTTAATGATATTGATACTGATTCTGGATTAATGGAAACTTACATAAATGGAAAAATTGAGTGCTATTATGAGAATGAAAAAAATTCTCTTCCAAATGGAGAAGCTAAAATATTTTACCCTAGTGGTAAGTTATTATCTATATTTACTCTTGAAAACGGAAAAACAAATGGAATTGTTAAAGTTTATTATGAAAATGGGAAAAATACAAGCAATTCATAATTTTTAAAGATAATGTTTTAAATGGTGAAGCTATTGAATATGATGAAAATGGAAATGTTGTAAAAAAAGTTTTATATAAAAAATGGAAAAAAATAGTAAGATAAAAAAATTAAATTGAAGATAAAAATGAGAAAAAAAGAGATATTTTTTTGTTATTTTTTTATATTTTTTTAATAAGTATTATTTTAGGAATCATATATAGAAAAACCTGGTGTTCCAAAAGGCTTTAAAAACTTTATGTAGAATATGTAAGAGAAAAACAGGATAGAAAAAGAGCCAATAGTTCTAAATTATAAAAATAGATTTTTAGTAGGTGGAAATTAAGTTTGTATTCAGATAATGAAGAGTTACTTTATGAAGATGATTACTTTCAAAAAAAGCATATTTTTCCTTATCCAGAAGTCAAAGAAATAAAATATACAATCACTGAAAATGAGGGTGAAATTACAATTGCTTTTTGAATTTTATAAAGAAGATTTAATTTTATATGTTAAAGGGTTTAAAAAAATATAAAAAAATTCTAAATTTGATATTATAAAGGAAATTTCTAATTCAAATAGACCAAATATATTACCATTTCATATGGAGATTAATATACACAAAAAAAGCTGGAGAATTAAATGAATTTATACTCAATCAACCTAAAACAATAAATGGTTTGAAATTAAATGAAATATCAATGAGTGAGTATGATGTAGAGGGTAATATAATTAAAAACTTTGAATTTTAAAAAAATGACGAAATTATTGTAGAATATTTTTATTTAGCTTATAGAATAATAGTAGGGGTTAACACTAATAAAAAAATGGATACACTATAAACTATTATAATTGGCATAGAGAGTTAATAGCAACAGCTATTTTTAAAGATAAAAAGAACAATAGAAATATATGATTTGAATAATAAATTAATAATGAAAGAAGTGATTACTGACAATGGGGAAATATTAATATATAATGAAAAACAATAAATTAATAGAAAGAGTTCCTTTTAAAAAAATAAAAAAATTCAAATACTTCTTCTAAAAAAAGCATAATCAATTTGGAGGAATTATAAAATTTTTTTGTAAACGCTAAACTATCATTATTCTAATTTTTTTATGGTATAATATCTCGTTAAAAATATATAAACAAACTAGAGGATTGATATTTTTGGAAGGAATAATACTTGTAAATAAACACAAAGGAATAAGCTCTTTTTGATGTTATAAGAAAGCTTAAAAAGATTTTTAAAAAACTAAAAAAATAGGTCACACAGGAACTCTTGACCCTTTAGCGACAGGACTTATGCTTATCTGTGTTGGAAAAAGCTACTAAACTTGCTTCTGATTTAGAAGCTAAAAAAATAAAGTTTATTTGGCTGATTTTGAAATAGGATATGCTACTGATACCTATGATATCGAAGGAAAAAAAGAATTGCTGAAAAATCTTATAGATGTTTCAAAAGATAATTTAGAATTATCTTTAAAAAAATTTATAGGAGATATAAAGCAAGTTCCTCCAATGTACTCTGCTATAAAAAAATTGATGGAAACAAACTCTATCATTTAGCAAGAAAAAGGTATTGAGATAGAGAGACCTGAAAGAGATGTAACTATTGAATATATTAAACTTTTTAGATTTTTAAAGATAATAAGGCTAAAAATTGAAACAAAGGTTTCTAAAGGTTGCTATATAAGAAGCTTTAATCTATGATATAGGTTTAGATTTAGGAACTTATGCCACTATGACAGAGCTTCAAAGAATAAATGTTGGAGAATATTCTTTAACTAATTCGTATACACTGGAACAGATGGAAGAAATGGCTCAAAATAACGATTTTAGTTTTTTTAAACTCTGTTGAGGAAGTTTTTTTCTTATGAGAAATATAATTTAGAAACTGAAAAAAAGAATTTACTTTATTTAAAAAAATGGTAACACTGTAAAAAAATAAAGGATAATTTAGAAAATAAAAAAATATAGAGTATATTATCAAGATGAATTCTTAGGTTTGGCAAATATAGAAAAATAATAATTTATTAAAAAGGATATAAATATTATTAATTTAAAAAAATATGAGAGGAAAAAAATGAAAATTAAAAAAACATAGCAATTATTGCTCACGTTGACCACGGTAAAACAACTCTTGTCGATTGTCTATTGAGACAAGGAGGAGTTTTTAAAAACTCATGAACTTGAAAAAAAGTAGAAGAAAGAGTTATGGACTCAGATGATATTGAAAGAGAAAGAGGAATTACTATCTTCTCTAAAAAAATGCCTCTGCTAGATATAAAGACTATAAAATTAATATAGTTGACACACCAGGCCATGCTGACTTTGGTGGAGAAGTACAAAAGAATTATGAAAGATGGTTGATTCTGTTCTTTTTACTTGTAGATGCTTTTTGAAGGTCCTATGCCTCAAACAAAAATATGTTTTGAAAAAAAGCTTTAGAACAAGGACATAGACCAATAGTTGTAGTAAACAAAGTTGATAAACCTAATGCAAGACCAGAAGATGTTTTATATATGGTTTATGATTTATTTATAGAATTAAATGCTAATGAATATCAACTTGAATTTCCAGTAGTTTATGCTTCAGGAAAAGCAGGTTTTGCTAGAAAAAGAATTGACTGATGAAAATACAGATATGCAACCATTATTTGAAACAATACTTGAGCATGTTCAAGATCCTGATGGAGATGTAGCTAAACCAACTCAATTTTTTTAATAACAAATATTGCTTATGATAACTATGTTGGAAAAATTAGCAGTTGGAAGAATACACAATGGTACTTTTAAAAAAGAAACCAAGATGTAATGTTAATAAAAAGAGATGGAAAAACAAGTTAAAGGTAAAAGTCTCTGTTCTATATGGTTATGAAGGATTAAAAAGAGTTGAAATAGAAGAGGCTGAAGCTGGGGATATAGTCTGCGTTGCTGGTATTGATGATATAGATATTGGAGAAACATTAGCAGATATAAATGATCCTGTTGCTTTTACCTTTGATTGATATTGATGAACCAACACTTGCAATGACATTTATGGTAAATGATTCTCCATTTGTTGGAAAAAGAAGGAAAAATTTGTAACTTCTAGACATATTTGGGATAGATTACAAAAAGAAATTCAAACAAATGTTAGTATGAGAGTAGAAGCAACTGATTCTCCTGACTCATTTATAGTTAAAGGAAGAGGAGAACTTCAACTTTCTATATTACTTGAAAATATGAGAAGAGAAGGTTTTGAAGTACAAGTTTCTAAACCAAGAGTATTATTTAAAGAAAAAAAGATGGAAAGAGATTAGAACCTATTGAACTTGCTTTTAATTGATGTAGATGACAGCTTTACAGGAACTGTAATTGAAAAGATGGGAGTTAGAAAAGCCGAAATGGTTTCTATGGTTCCAGGACAAGATGGATATACAAGACTTGAATTTAAAGTACCTGCAAGAGGACTTATAGGATTTAGAAATGAATTTTTTTAACTGATACTAAAGGTACAGGAATTTTAAACCACTCTTTCTTTGATTATGAAGAATATAAAGGGATATTCCTACAAGAAATAAGGGAGTTTTAATAGCTACTGAACCAGGAGTTACTGTTCCTTATGCTTTAAATAACTTACAAGATAGAGGAACTTTATTCTTAGATCCAGGTATTCCAGTATATGAAGGAATGATAGTTGGAGAACATAACAGAGAAAAATGACTTAGTTGTAAATGTTTGTAAGACTAAAAAAATTAACAAATATGAGAGCTGCTGGTTCTGATGATGCAGTTAAACTTGCAACACCTAGAAAAATTTACTCTAGAACAAGCTCTTGACTACATTGCTGAAGATGAACTTGTAGAAGTTACTCCAACAAATATTAGATTAAGAAAGAAAAATCTTAAAAAGAAGGAGATAGAAGAAAAAAACTGGTCTGCTTTTAAATAATAAATAAAATTTGACTAAAGAGTTATTACAAAAATTGGAGTAATAACTCTTTTTATGGTATAATACTTCTAATTTGATAATTTAAAAATCAATGGAGGTTGATATGAAAAAAATTTAAATTTTTTTAATGCTATTCTGTTTATTTAGTTTCTATGGCTTTTTGCAGCTCCTAAAACTACAAAAAGCTGTAAAAAAATGAATATGATTTAAAAATTCAATCCAAATAAATATGTTTCTAAGGAAACTGAAGTCAATGGAAAGAAAGTTAAATATCGTGCTTATGAAAAATATTGTCTATGTTAAAAATCCTGTGGACAAAGAATATCAAAAATATGAATATCTATATTCCAGAAGAATATTTTAAAAATTCTTCTATTGGAAATTATAATAGCTCTAATGCTCCTATCTTTTTACCTAATAGTGTTGGAGGATATATGCCAGGTAAAGCTGATAAAGTAGGAGTTGGTAGAGATGGAAAAGCTAACTCTCTTAGTTATGCACTATCAAAAGGTTATGTAGTTGCAGCACCTGGTGCAAGAGGTAGAACTCTAAAAGATAAGAATGGAGCTTATACAGGAAAAGCTCCTGCTGCAATAGTTGACTTAAAGGCAGCAGTTAGATATCTATATCTTAATGATGAAGTTATGCCAGGAGATGCTAATAAGATAATTTCAAATGGAACTAGTGCTGGTGGAGCTTTATCAGCTCTTTTAGGAGCAACAGGGAATTCTGAAGACTATCTTCCTTACCTAACAGAACTTGGAGCAGCTGATACAAGAGATGATATTTACGCTGTATCTTCTTATTGCCCTATTACAAACTTAGAAAATGCTGACTCTGCTTATGAATGGACGTACAATGGAGTTAACACATATTCAAGAATGGAATTCACAAGAAATACATCTACTCAAGAATATAATGATAGAAGCTTAACTCGTACAACTGTTCAAGGTAGTTTAACAGAAGATGAAATAAGAATATCTAATAGATTGAAAAAAATATGTTTCCTACTTATTTAAATAATTTAAAAATTAAAAGGATGATAAAGGAAATCTATTAACTCTTGATAAAAAAATGGTAATGGAACTTTCAAATCATATCTTTCTCTTATAATTAAAAAAATTCTGCTAATAAGGCTTTGGAAGAAGGAAAAGATATCAGTGAATTTAAAAAAAGCTTTCACTATTGAAAATGGTAAAGTTGTTGCTGTTGACTTAGATGTTTATACTCATATTGGTGATAGAATGAAATCTCCACCTGCTTTTGATAGTTTAGATGCAAGCTCTGGAGAAAAATAATCTGTTTGGTGATAAGAGAACAGACAATAAAAAAACTTCACTAAATTTTCTTTTTGATATAACTAATAAAGAAGCTATTGAATACTATCAAAAAAAGGTAAATTTAACGATAAAAAGTATTAAAATTGTAATTCCTAAAAATGGCAGATAAAAACTATAATAAAAAATGATGAATCCTATGAATTATATTGAGAGTGCTCCAACTAAATATTGGAGAATAAGACATGGAGCAATAGATAAGGATACTTCTCTTGCTATTCCTGCAATCTTAGCTATAAAATTAAAAAAATTCTGGAAAAAAATTGTAGACTTTGCTGCTCCTTGGGGTCAAGGACATGGTGGAGATTATGATTTAGATGAATTATTTAATTGGATTGACACTGTTGTAAATAAATAATAAAAAAACTGCATTCCAATCTCTAAATGAGATTAGTTTGCAGTTTTATTTTTTTATTAATTAAAGTCTGCTGCTGCATCTGTTAAACCACCAAATATAGCAGTTAAAAACATCCTCAGTATTGATTACTTTCCATTCTCCATCCACTTTTTTTCCATATGTACTGTCACATCAGTTTCTGTATAATCTAATTCTTTTTGTCAAATTTTCAAAAATATTCTAAAGATTTTTTTGGAAAGCTTCTTCACCCATATTAGAATCAAATAAAGGTTTTAATGCCACTAAAGTACTCTGTCATATATTTAACAAAAATCTGCAGATTTTATTGTCACATCAAGTTCAGCCATATTTTTTTCTCTTCACTAACTTTATTAACTTTTGTAAGAACCTTTTTTTCTAAAAATTCCAGCTAACATTTTTAGAAACTTCATTTCCATCTTTCATTTTCTTGCTCACATCTGTTATAGTTTGCTTAAAAATTTTTTTCTCAAAAAGCTTTTTGCGAATCAGGTTTACCACAAGCAACTAACATTAAAAAAATATAAAAACCAACAGAACATAACGAAACATTTTTTTCATACTACTTTCCTCCTTGATATTTGATAATATCCTATCATATATTTAGAAAATTTCAAAGTATATTTTTTTATTTTTTTAAAGAAAAAAAGGAGCTAACTTATAGCTCCTCTACTTATGACTTAATTTTTCTATAGAAACTTCATAAATTTCATATGAATTCATAGTTCCTAATTTAAATCCTTTTTATATTCTTTTTGAGTCGCAACCGCTTGAGTTGGATATAATATCATATACATAGGAATATCTTTTTCTTATGATTTCTTGAGCTTCTTTATAGATTGCTCTTCTTTTTTTCAGGATCCATTTCAATTTTTTTCCAGCTTTTAATAACTTATCTAACTTTTGGATTTGAATAAAAAAACTTCTATTTCCTGCATTTCCTTGAGTTTCTGTACTTGTTAACTCAGCAATACCATAGTCTGGATCTCTTGTTACTGTAGTCCAAACCAAGTAGGTACATTTCTTGATCTCCTCTACCTGTTCCATCTAAGTAAGCTCCCCATTCAAGAGTTTCTATAGTAACATCTATTCCTATTTGTTTTAATTGATCTTGAATAATAATTGCCATATCTCTTCTTGCTGGATTATCACTAGTCCAAAGTTTGGCTTTAAATCCATCTGGATAACCTGCTTCTTTTTAATAATTCTTTTTGCTTTTTTTCTATATCTTGAGTAAATTTTTTTCAACTTCAACACTATACAATATTTTTTTGGACCTATTATAGATGTTGCGGGTTCTGCTGCTCCAAGATATACAGTATCTATTATAGGTTTTTGATCTAAAGCATAAGAAATTGCTTCTCTTACTTTTTGGATTATCATATGGTTTTTTTCTTAACATTAAATCCTAGATATTCTACTCTAGCTTGTGGTGCTTCTATAAGGTTAAATCTACCATCTTCTTTAATTTTATTTTTTTGTCCATTGAACCAACATCATATATTATATCAATTTCTCCTGTTTCAAGCCCTATAGTTCTATTTGTTTCTTCAACTACATTTCTAAATATTACATTTTTTTACAGGAGCTTCTCCTCTCCAATAATCAGGAAAAGCTTCTAAAAACTACTTTATCTCCACTTTCCCATGAAACAAATTTATATGGTCCTGTTCCCATAGGATTTTTGTCCTATTTTATCTCCATTTTCTTTAACATATTTTTTTCACTTAAAAACTACTATACAATCATGAGATAAGTTATTTAAAAATAGCAGCCATAGGTTTTTTTCTGTTGTTAATTTTACAGTATAATCATCTAAAAACTTCTACTTTAGTTATTCCACCAAGAACTTCATGAAATTCTGGAGAAGCTAAAGCTCTATCTATAGAAAAATTTTTACATCTGAAGCTTTCATTTCATCTCCATTATGAAACTTTACTCCCTTTCTTATATGGAAAATTATAGAAGTTTCATCTTCTCTTTCCCAAGATTCAGCTAAACAAGGTTGAGGATTAGCATCTGCATCAAGTTTTAATAATGGATCAAATATTTGCATTCTAATTTTTAGTTGAAGGACTGTCATTAGAAGCATGTGGATCCAAAGATTTTGCATCTGCACCTTGTGCAATAACAATAGTATCTTTTATTTCTTTTTTTCTGCTTCTTTATTACACGAAATTATAAAGAAAGCTGAAAAAAATCATCAGTAAAAAAATAAAAATCTTTTTTTCATACAAAACCTCCCTTTAAAAATTTTTTTAGCAAAACATTTTTAGAACAGATTAAATAAAATATTTTTTTATATCTTGTTATTTTATTATACTTCAAATAGAACTAAAATAATAATTTTTTTATTTTAAATAAATTCATATATATAGTATATATTTTTTTAAAAAAAATTAATTTAAGAATTTCTTTTACCATATTTTTTTATTTTTTTGAAAAAAATAAAAATGTTCATTTTTATTACTTCTATAAGAATATTTGTTACAATTTGGTATATTTAGTAACTATACTATTATTGAATAAGCCTTATAATCAAAAACTTGAAAAATATTTTTTTAAAAATTTTTACTTGATTTTTTTAGAAAAAAATAAAAGTATAATAAGGACAACTAAGATAAAAGGAGGTTTTTTTACAAAGATGAAAAAAATATCATTAGTTATTTTAGTACTAGCTGGAATTCTAGTAGGATGTACACATACAGAAAAAAACTGCAACAGGAGGTGCCATAGCTGGAGCTGCTGTAGGAGCTATGCTTGGTAACGATGTTAGAGGTACTGCTATAGGAGCTGCTATTGGTGGAGCACTTGGAGCTGGTGCTGGAGAATTAACAAAAAAATAAATAGTTTTTTTGGTAAATATTAAAAAAACAAGGAGTTATCTCAAATTTATTTGAATAACTCCTTTTTCTATCTATTCTTCTTTATTTTCTTTAATTTCAATATTATTTTCAAAAAAACTTCTATCTTTTTATAATCCTCTATATTAAAAATTTTTCAACAGTAGCAGAATTAATTTCATTACTATTAGTATTTGCTTTTACTATTATTTTATGACCTAAAAAAATAATTTTCTATCATCAAAAAGTAGCAACAATTTCTCCATCATTTTCAATAGCTAGAGATACAAGCTTCATCTTTGCTACAAAATACCATCTCCATACTTTTTAAGAATTTAAATAATGACTTTGAATTTTTTTCTTAATTCTGTTGCTAAATCAGCTAAATGCTCAGCTGCAAAAAGTTTTTAACTTTTTATCCCAATCTTTTTTTATCTTTAAAAAAACTTTTTCAAGAGTAATAAAAAAATGCCCCTACTTTTTTTTAAAGTATTAATACGGTTGTCCTCATTAATATTTAAATATACATCTATTTCTTCTTTTTCACTTAACCATTTTAATTTAGAATGTAAAGATTTTAGTAGTTTTTATCAAGAACAAATTTTTCCTAAATTAGGTTCTTCAACAGTAACACTTGCATTTTGTTCACATTCCTTTAATGTATTTTTCTAATAAAGTATTTTTTTACATCTTTTTGTAAAATATCTATAAGTAAAAAAAGTATTTTTTTCCTAGATCTTCAACTTTTTAAAATGATATATCTTAAATCTCTTTTATATCTTCTAAAGAAATTTTTATCTGATACTTCCCATTCAATTTTAGCAGATGTTTCAAATAACTCATCAGTTTTGCAGTCAACATATGCTATAAAGCTCAGCATTTGCCTTAGAATCCTCTAATATAAATGCACCTTTAGAATTTATAAGGGCTATAATCTCTTGTTCTTGCATATTTTTTTAACTCCTTTATTTATCTTTATATTGATTGTATTATAGCACAAAAACTGTCTAATTTTTTTCTAATATAAAATAAAAATTTTTTTCTAAACATACTATATAATGGCATATTAAAAGAAAAAAATTCACAAGCTTCTTGTTCAGTATCAAAAATAATATTCTTTTTGGTTCTCGTCCTTCTGTTTCTAAAAATTTTTTTAAAAAGTTCAAGAACTGTTTTTAATTGGAAATATGACACTAGTCTTTCTTTTCTTTTTTTATTCTCTTTTTTTCTACGATAACTTAACAAATACATCCGTATCCAAAAAAACTGAGAAAAAAATTAAAAATAATTATAATTAGTTGAGGTTTAAAGTTTAATATTTTTTTGATATTGACGTATATCTCATTCCTTTTTAAATATTAATAATCTTCCAACTTCTCTAATTCAAATTCAAATTCAAGTAATTTCAATTCTAAAGGAGCAACTTCCTCACATAAACTATGAAAAATATGGATCTTCTGCACTCAAATCTCCCTCATATATTTCTTTATCTATTTCAGATATTCTATATTTTTAAACTTCTTATTTCTCTTTTTAAGTTTGATTTTTTTTTGCTCTTTTTTTCAATATTTCCAAGTTTTTTTCTGTTAATTCTTCAATTTCATACTCTAAATTATTATTTTTTTATTTTCATTAGATTTTAATAAATTGAATAAAGAAACAGCTCCCAATAATTTCCAAAACATAAGTATTCCCCTCAATATTTGTCTATTACAAATTAAAAACTATTTTCTTTTTATTTAGAGAATGCATAATTTTTTTACATATTATTCTTCCTCTTCATCATCTATATCAGAGTAAGCTAGTTCAATATCAATAAGTTCTACAATAAGTTGACATACATTTCCATCTTTATCATAAGCTAAATACACTGGATATGTCCCATCTCCAAAACCAGATTGAAACATAGGTAAATGATAATCTGTTCCAGGTATAGTCCAATTTAGCCAATCTCCTCCATCTCTTTGATATTTAGGATTATCTTCATAGCTTTTTTTGAATAAATCTGCAAAATAATCATCATATGCATTTCCATCAGGATTTTCGTCACACCATTTTTTATCAAATTCACAATATAGTTCATGTAATTTCTTATCACAAATACAAGCTAATCCAGCATCAACATTAAAAACCAAAAGAAATCTCCTTCATTGATATCTTTCTAAGTTTTCTGTGCCTGTAACAGCTTCTTCAAAAGTAACTAACTTCATTATCATTAAATTTTAATCTAACTGCTGCATATCTATCGCAATCTCCATCAGTAGCTTTTACAACACAAACTTCTGTTCTAAATTCTCCTGTTGGAATCTTTTGGAAGCATTCTTTTTCATGTTTGCTAACTAAATAAACAAGAGGATCAGCAACTAAAAATTCTCCTGTTGGAATAGAGCAAGGTCCCTATATCCATAACATCTATTTCTTTTCCAGCAATTTCCTTTAAAAGTAAAAATATTCTACAAGATTACTATTAGGTTGTAACTTATTTTTTTACCTTTTCCCATTTTTTTCTAACCATTCTTTTTGTTACTTGCATATCTATCACTCCTTATTTAACATTAATTTCTAATTCATCTAGTAATTTTATATATCTATCTTGTGCTGAAAGACAAGTTTCAATTAGATAAGCTTTTATCTTCTTTATAATTTTTTTAAACCTCTGTAATAAAAATAATTTATGTTCCTCATCTATAATAAAAAGGAATAATATTATTTTCTTTAGACATTCTTTAAACATAATCAGTCTACCAACTCTTCCATTTCCATCTTGGAAAAGGGATGAATAGTTTCAAACTTTATAGTGAAAATCTACAATATCATCAAATGTTATATCATTCTTTTAGAATTATATTCCTCAAGTAATTTTTTTCATTTCTTTTTTTACATTACTAGGACTTGTAGTTTTTTTGTGTCACCAATAAAATTTGCTTTTTAATTTATAGTCGCCTACTTTTAAACCATTCTTTTTGTGAATCAGAAGTATTGTTTTTTTAAAAATCTTATGTAAATTTTTTTATTAATTTTCTCATCTAAAAATATCTATATTTTTCTAGTATATAATCAAAACATTTAAAATGATTAACTGTTTCATTTATATCATCTATAGATACAATTTTTTTCTTTATCTCCTATGAAAAGAGTTTGTTTCATAAATATATCTTGTCTCATCTTCTGTTAGCTTACTTCCTTCAATGTGATTTGAATTATATGAAAAATTTAATTTGTGTTAAATGATAAAGACCACCTTTTAGTTTAATTGCTTTCTCTTCTAATAAAATCTCTAAAAATTTTATTCATATCAAAACCCTCTTTAATTATTTTTTTATATTATACCATTTTTATATGATAAAAAAATAAAAAAATAATTTGAAATATGACAGTAAATATAGTAGAATAATTGAGAAGAAATAAATTTTTAGGAGGTAAAAAAATAAATGAAATTAGTTTTAATTCGTCATGGTGAAAGTGCTTGGAACTTAGAAAATAGATTTACAGGGTGGAAAGGATGTTGACTTTAAGCCCTAAAGGAATTGAAGAAGCTAAGGCTGCAGGAAAAAAATTTTTAAAAGGAAATGAATTTAGTTTTTTTGATGTTGCTTACACTTCTTACCTAAAAAGAGCTATAAAAAACTTTAAATATAGTTTTAGAAGAAATGGATGAACTATATATTCCTGTATATAAATCTTGGAGATTAAATGAAAGACATTATGGAGCTTTACAAGGATTAAATAAAGCTGAAACTGCTAAAAAAATATGGAGATGAACAAGTACATATTTGGCGTCGTAGCTTTTGATATAGCTCCTCCATCAATAGATAAAGACAGTGAATACTATCCCAAAAATCTGATAGAAGATATGCAGATCTTCCAGATTCTGAAATCCCTTTTAGGTGAAAGCTTTAAAAGATACTATAGCAAGAGTTTTACCATACTGGCATTCAGATATTTCTAAGAGCTTACAAGAAGGTAAAAATGTTATAGTTGCTGCTCACGGAAACAGTTTAAGAGCTTTAATAAAATACTTATTAAATATTTCAAATGAAGATATTTTTAAATCTAAATCTAGTTACTGGTAAACCTATGGTATTTGAAATAGATAAAGATTTAAAAAGTAATATCTGCACCTGAATTATTCTAATTGGAGGAAAAAAATGAAAAAAATTAATTTTTAATATCTTGCTTTGCATTATCTGTTTTTATCTTTTGGAGCACGAAAAAACTTTACCTGAAAAATGTTGAAAAAAATATTCGTTCAAGCAGTTTCAAACTACTTCTGGTTCTGAAAGAAGAGAAAAATTATGATTGGTTTAAAAGATTCATATTTAGAAATGGTGGATAGATTAGATAAAGCTGGAATACCTGAAACTGATAAAGAAATAATAATTAAAAAGATTGGAAGCTATGTATGGCTCTAACTATCCTAAACAATTAGCTAGAGTAAATGATGAAATTAATGATTACAAAGGATTAGTTAATAGAATTAGAGAAGAACAAAATGCTAATCAACAAAAAAAGTAGAAGCTCAAAACAAAAAAAGTAAAGAAGAAATAGCTTCTATTTTAAGTTCATCTTCTATTCCAAAAAGCAGAATTAAATAGAATAGAAGAAAAATGCAAAAGCTGAATATCCAGATGATTACACTTTACAAAAAAAGCATTTATTAAAGGTGCAATCAAAACTTATAATGATTTAAAAAAATAAATTAGGGAGTGAAGTAGATGTTTAAAAATGTAATTGGTTTAGTTGTTGAATATAATCCCTTTCATAATGGACATCTACATCACATTCAAGAGATAGATAAACTCTTTGAAGATAATATAAAAAAATTGCTGTCATGAGTGGTGATTTTTGTACAAAGAGGAGAACCATCTCTTATCAATAAATTTGAAAAAAACTAAGATAGCTCTATCACAGGGGCATAGACATTGTGATAGAGTTACCTGTTTTTTTACTCAAGTCAAAGTGCTGAAATTTTTGCAAAAAGGTTCTGTTAGTCTTTTTAGATAAGCTTTCTTGTAGCCATATGGTTTTTGGTTCTGAAAGTAATGACTTAGATAAATTAAAAAAATAGCAAGTCTTTTCTTTGACAGATGAATTTACAAAAAGCTTTAAAAAGAATTTTTTTAGATAAAGGCTTCTCATATCCTACTGCTTTTTCAAAAGGCTATATCTGATGAAAAAAATTTGGTTCTAATGATATCTTAGCTCTAGAATATTTAAAAGCAATAGATACTATTGATTCTAAGATTGAAGCTTGTTGTATAAAAAAAGAGAAAAAACAGGTTACTATGATGATGAAAAAGATAATTTTGCAAGTGCAAGTTATATTAGGAAAAGTTTTATTAGCTTTAAATGAAACTAAAGAAAATAAATTAAATAAAAATTAAAAAAATTTAGTTCCAGAGTTTTCATATAAGATACTAGAAGAAAAATTTTGGAGTTTTTTTCATGTCTAAATGATTTTTTTATGACTTAATGAAATACAATATAATAAAAAATTATTCAAGTCTAAAAAAATATTCAAGATTTAGAAGTTGGTTTAGAAAAATAGATTATATAAATACTCACTAGAAAAACTTATCTTTCAGTGATTTTTTTGATAAAATTTTTAAGTAAAAAGATTAACTATTTCAAGATTACAAAGAATATTATTACATACTCTATTAGATTTAACTGAAGAACTTACAAATAAAGTAAAAAATAAAGCCCCTTATGTGAAAAATTTTAGGTTTTTCAAATAAGGGACAAGAATATTTAAATTATCTAAAAAAATTAGATGACTATAATGAAAGAAAAATTTTAACTTCTAATAGAAATTTAAAAAGAAATTTTAAGTGAAGAAGAACTTGAATTATTTAATTTTCAATGAACTTGCTTCACAGATTTATCGTATAAAAATCAAATTATGATAATATAGGCTATCCTATAATAAAAAAAGTAAAAAAATAAACGAGTTATTTTTTTTACTTTTTATACTATCTAAAGTTAATTAATGTGCTTCCATTATTACCTTGAACTTGTGGAAGTTTTTCCATCCCATTTTTTTCAATAGCCATCTTTTCTTAAAAAGTTGAGGAGTCAATGAATTACTTTCAACAGCATTTGCCTTTTGCTTGTAATTCTTTTTTTCTTGCAAAAGAATATTCTGCTAATCTTACTTTATTTTCTGCTTCAACTTTTTAATTTTTTTCTTGTTCTGCTCTTGCTTTTTTTCAACTTCTTGTTCAGCAACTTTTTACTTTCTATCGCTCTTTCATACTCATCACTAAAATCATGATTAACAATAGATACATTACTTACTGACATTCCATATTGTGAAAAAAATCATCTTTTAAATCTTCAAATATCAATTTTGAAATTTCTGCTCTTTACTTACAAACTCTTCTATAGTGTATTTAGCTATTGTAGCTTGAATTATTTCTTTAACTCTTGGTCTAATAAATCTTTGTTCATGTTTATTATTAAAAAGCTCTATATAATTTTTTTCTGGATCTGTAATAGAAGCTTGTACTGTAAACTCTAATTTTTATACTTTGCATATCTTTTGTTGAAACTTCCATAGTTGTATCCATTTCATCTGTTTTTTTCCAAAAATATATGTTTTTTTCTCTTGTTTCCATAAATGTTTTACTTTTGAACAAATGGTATCTTAAAGTGTAGCCCTTCATTTTTCAACTCTTGTTATCTTACCAAATGTTGATATTATAACAACTTCCCCTGTATCTACTGTATAGCAATTAGTAAGTATTAAAAAGTAATACAAAAACTCCTATTGCTCCAGATAATACCATTTTAAAAATATTTTTTTTCCTTCCATAATTTATCCTCCCTTTTGTTAAGTTCTTTATTTAAAACTTTTATGTTAATATTTTATATTATTTTGTTTTATATTATACAATAAAAAAAGTCTTTTTTTTACAATATAATCTTGAATTATAGCTAAGAAAATATTTTCTAAGATTTTTTTGATTGAATTATGAATATGTAGTATAATTAAATAGTGTAAATTTATTTTTGAAAGGAAGGTACAGAAAATGGAAAAAAATATTCAACATTGAAAGAAAGATTTTTTTAAGATATGTTAAAATTTAATACTCGTTCAGATGAAAAAAAGTGAAACTATTCCATCTACACCATCACAAATGGAATTTGCTAAAATGCTAAAAAAAGAATTAGAAGATTTAGGTCTATCTAATGTTTTTATAAATAAAAGCTTGTTTTTGTAAATGCAACTTTACCAAGTAATATAGATAAAAAAAGTTGCTACTGTTGGTTTTATAGCTCATATGGATACTGCTGATTTTCAATGCAGAAGGAATTAATCCTCAAATTATAGAAAACTATGATGGTAGTGACATAGTTTTAAATAAAGAACAAAAATATAGTTTTAAAAAGTAGAGGAATTCCCTAATTTAAAAAAACTATATCTCTAAAACTTTAATTACAACAGATGGTACAACTTTACTTGGTTCAGATGATAAATCAGGAATAGTTGAAATCATTGAAGCTGTTAAGTACTTAAAAAGAACACCCTGAAATTAAACATGGAGATATCAAAATGGCTTTTGGTCCAGATGAAGAAATTGGTAGGGGAGCAGACTATTTTGATGTAAAAGAATTTGCAGCAGACTATGCTTACACTATGGATGGAGGACCTGTTGGAGAATTAGAATATGAAAGCTTTTAATGCTGCTCAAGCTACATTTAAAAATAAAAGGGAGTTAGTGTTCACCCAGGAACTGCAAAAGGTAAAATGATAAATGCTGGTCTTATTGCTAGTGAAATTATACAAATGTTCCCTAAAGATGAAGTCCCTGAAAAAACTGAAGGATATGAAGGATTCTATTATTTAGTTGAAACTAACACATCTTGTGAAAGTGGAGAAGTTGTATATATTCTAAGAGATCATGACAAGGCTAAATTCTTAGCTAAGAAAAGAATTTGTAAAAGAACTTGTAAAAAAAGTAAATGAAAAAAATATGGAAAAAGAAGTTGTTGAACTTGAACTAAAAAGATGAATACTACAATATGGGAGAAATAATAAAAGACCATATGTATGTTGTTGATATAGCAAAAACAAGCTATGGAAAAATCTTGGTATAAAAACCACTTATAAAAAGCTATTCGTGGTGGAACAGATGGTTCTAAAATTTCTTTCATGGGTTACCTACACCAAATATTTTTTTGCTGGTGGAGAAAAATTTTCATGGTAAATATGAATTTGTTGCCCTTGAAAGTATGGAAAAAGCAACTGATGTTATAGTTGAAATCGCTAAATTAAATGCAGAAAGGTAATAAAGTATGAAATTTTTTTACCAACTACAAAAGAAGAAATGAAAAGTTTAGGTTGGGATAGTATAGATGTACTCCTAATTTCAGGAGATACATATTTGGACACTTCATATAATGGAAGTGCTTTAGTAGGAAAATGGTTAGTGGAACATGGCTTCAAGGTTGGTATAATTGCTCAACCTGAGGTTGATGTTCCTGATGATATAACTCGTTTAGGTGAGCCTAACTTGTTCTTTTGCTATATCTGGTGGTTGTGTTGACTCTATGGTTGCAAACTATACTGCAACTAAAAAAAGAAGACAACAAGATGATTTTTACTCCAGGTGGAGAAAAATAATAAAAAGACCAGATAGAGCTGTTTTAGTCTACTCAAATATGATACGTAGATTTTTTAAAGGAACTACGAAAAAAATTGTAATAAGTGGAATTGAATCTAGTCTAAGAAGAATAACTCACTATGATTATTGGACTAATAAGCTAAGAAAAACCTATTCTATTTGATGCTAAGGCAGATATTTTTATCCTATGGTATGGGAGAAATGTCTATGTTACAACTAGCAAATGCTTTAAAGAATGGAGAAGATTGGCAAAATATTAGAGGGCTTTGTTACTTAAGTAAAGAGCCTAGAGAAGATTATTTATCTTTACCTTCTCATGCTGATTGTCTTGCGGATAAAGATAAGTTTATTGAAGCTTTTCATACTTTTTTTATTTGAATTGTGATCCAATAACTGCTAAGGGACTTTGTCAAAAATGTGATGATAGATATTTAATTCAAAAATCCTCCTTCTGAAAGCTATTCAGAAGAGATAATGGATAAGATATATTCTATGGAATTTGCTAGAGATGTACACCCTTACTACAAAAAAGATGGGAGCAGTTAGAGCACTTGATACTATAAAATACTCTGTTACTACTCATCGTGGTTGTTATGGAGAATGTAACTTCTGTGCAATAGCTATTCATCAAGGTAGAACTATTATGTCAAGAAGTCAAAATTCAATAGTAGAAGAAGTTAAAAATATTGCTGAAACTCCTAAATTTCATGGAAATATTTCTGATGTAGGTGGACCAACTGCAAATATGTATGGACTTGAATGTAAGAAAAAAATTGAAATTAGGTGCTTGTCCTGATAGAAGATGTCTATATCCTAAAAAAAGTGTCCTCATCTTCAAGTTAATCATAATAATCAAGTGGAACTTTTAAAGAAGCTAAAAAAAGATACCTAATATAAAGAAAATTTTTATAGCTTCTGGAATTAGATATGATATGATTTTTAGATGACAACAAATGTGGACAGATGTATTTGAAAGAAATAATAAAAGACCATATCTCAGGACAGATGAAAAATTGCACCTGAGCATACGGAAGATAAAAATTTTAGGTTTGATGGGTAAAGATGGTAAAATCTTGCTTGAAATGAGTTTAAAAAAATCAATTCTATAAGATAAACAATGAACTGGGTAAAAAGCAATTTTTAACATATTATTTAATTGCAGCTCACCCAGGTTGTAAAGATAAAGATATGATGGATTTAAAAAAATATGCCTCACAAGAATTAAGAGTTAATCCTGAGCAGGTACAAATTTTTACTCCTACTCCATCAACTTATTCAACTTTAATGTACTATACAGAGAAAGATCCTTTTACAAATCAAAAAAATTATTTGTTGAAAAGGACAATGGCAAGAAACAAAAAAAGCAAAAAGGATATAGTTACAGAAAAAAAGAAATAATAATAACTATAAAAAAAGGTAGTACTATAATGTACTACCCTTTTTATTTTCTTTTATTTATCAGACGCTCTTTGTTTAAAAATCTTTTTCCATATTCTAATTGACGAGTATATAAATCTAATAAAGTCTGTTAAATTTTTCTTTGTTATTTTCTAACATTTTTTTACTTCTTTTTTTAGCTGTTTCAATTTTTTTAAATCCATTTCTTTTTAATATTACTTCTAAATCCTTAATCTTTTTGTATTAAAGTTTCTTTTTCTAAATTTTCCATACTATCCTCCTAATATAAAAAAATATTGATTCAAGTTCTATAACTTTAATTACATTATATTATATGCTTTGTAAAAATTTACAAGTTATATAAACAAATTATTTTTTTATCAATCTTTTTACTATCAGAATATTTATAATAAAAAAATAAATGATATGATAAAGAAAAAAATACTGAACTTAAAGAAGCTAAATAAATACCATTCTTTTTCAACCTTACTTACACCACTTGAAATTGCTGATAATATACTAACATCATTTCCCATAACCAAAAATAATCGGTAAAGTAACTATTGAGATTAAAAATGAAGTTTTTCATAAAGAAACCTTGTATTCCAAATGAAAGTCCTTCTATTCTTGCTCCTGAGTCTTCACTAATCTGTGTACTTATTTCACTTAACATTGCAGGTGGGAAAGATAAATGCTGCTCCTGCAAGAGGTATACCAATAATAGCAAATAATACAAAACCAAATTTAACTGGGAATATCTTTCCTAAGAAAAAAATAACATCGATGTTGAAACAATTAACATTGCTAAACAATAAAGCATAATTTTTTTCTGTATCCATATTTTTTTAGATAGTTTATTTGTTGGGTAGAAACATATAGCTGCTGCTCCCAAATAATAATGCTGAAGCAATAGTAATTTCTTTTTTTCCATAACCCATAATATCTTCAACATAATAGTTCATAATAGCTCTTAGATTATTAAAACCTATGAAGAAGAACATCATTCCAAAAAGATATAGAATAAAAGTTCTTATTTTTTTATTATAATTCCTATAGTTTCTTTTAAAAACTTACATTTGATACTTCACCTGTTGAATAATCTCTTTCTCTAACTGTAAACACAGTTGTAGCCAGACCTATAAAAACTATCACACAAAAAAATATAATCATTCCTCTTATACCAAAAAGAACATCATTTCCTCCTATCATTTTTAATTAAAAATTCCAGGTAGAATAATTGCTATTGCTGTATAAGATAATCTAAAAAAACTGATTGCCAAGTTGATAAATTCAATCTTTCTTCAGGTGTTCTTCCAATTTCAGGAATCAAAGCATTGTAAGGTGCTCCAACTATAGTATAGAAAGTAAAGAAGAGTGAACCAATTAGCATTAAATAGTAAAAACTTGCTTTTTTTCACTACTTGTTGGTGGATAGAAAAAAAGGCTATTGTCACTATTATTAATGGTATTGTTCCAACTGCAACAAAGGGGATTCTTCTTCCATATTTACTATTATATTTATCAGATAAAGAAAACCAACTAAAGGATCTGTCACCATGTCTACAAGTCTTGAAATAGCTAAGGCTATTGAAACTAAAACAGGAGCCATAAATGGGTTTTAAACCAGAGCTTTCTGAAGGTAAATAAAAATATAATATCCATTGAGCAAAAAAATTTGATCCACAATGGCATAGCTTACTCCGAGTGCATATAACACTTGGACTTTTTGTTGTTAATTTTTTTTCATTCTAACTCCTTTTAACATAAAATTATTCTTATTAATTGACATTGTAACATAGCAAAATTAAAAAAATAAAGAAAAAAACTACTGTTATATTTAAAAATTTGATAAAGTTTGCAATATATGATATAGTATTTTGGTAATATTAAAAAAATTAAAAAAAGGAGAAAGAAAATGAAAAAAATCTTTAAAAAAATTTCTGTTTACTATTTTAACTGTATTTGCTGTGTTTTTTTGTTGTTGCTTGTGGTAACAAAGAAGATGCTAAAATTAACAAGGAAGAAGTTCTTCAAAAAAATGTTGAAGCTACTAACAATATAAAAAAAGTGGGAATAAATTAGTGAACGCTAAAATTGAAAGTTGAAGGTGGGCAAACTATAGAATATATATTTGATATTTCACTTATCAAGGACCCTTTTGCTTTGAAAAACAATTTTAGAAGCAAAAAGGAGAAGATGCTAAAATAACTACTTTTTATAAAAAGATGGTGTGATGTATGTAAGCAATCTTGAAGACAACAGTTGGCAAAAAAACTAGATGTATCTGAAGAAGATATGAATAAATTTAAAAATTATATTAAATGATTCTATTGAAATTTATGAAGTACTAAAAGATAATTTAGACAAGATTAGTATTAAAGAAGATGGTGGAAATTATATTATTTCTGCTGCTAAAAAAATTCTGATTTTTCTTAATGAATATCTAAAAAAATTCGCTGTCTGATACAATAGGACAAAAATACAGATTTAAAAACCTAATAATGCTACTCTAGAATATATAATTGATAAAGAGACATATTTTACAAAAATCTTTAGTTTTAACTTTTTGATGCTGAAGTTCAAGGACAAAAATTAAAAGCAAAAAAACAGAAACTACTTTTTCTAACATTAATAGTGTTGAAGAAATTACTATTCCTGAAGAAGCTTTTAAATTCAAATAATTAATAAATAAAAAAAGGAGAAAGATAAATGAAAAAAATCTTTTAAGAAAAATTCTGTTTACTATTTTAACTGTATTTGCTGTGTTTTTTTGTTGTTGCTTGTGGTAATAAAGAAGATGCCAAAATTAACAAGGAAGAAGTTCTTAAAAAAAGCTGCTGAAGTTGCTAACGATATAAAAAAAGTGGAAATAAATTAGTAAACACTATAATGGAAATTAAAGATGGAGTAACTGTAGAGTATATAATTGATAGTTCTATTATCATAGAACCTTTTTCAATGAAACTTACTTTAGAACAAAAAGGTCAAGATGCTAAAGTAACTACTTTTTGTGAAAGATGGTATAATGTATATGAGTAATCCTGTGGATAATACTTGGGAAAAAAACAAGTAGCTACTTTTGAAACTATTGAACAATTTAAAAAAATGCACTAGATACTTCTACTGAAATTTATAATATGTTAAAAAGATCATTTAGATAAAGTTGATATTAAAGAAAAAGATGGAAACTATATTATTACTGTTCCTAAAAAAATTCTGATTTTATTAAAGAATCTCTAAAAGAACAAATGAATTCTATTGTAGGACAAAAGTCCTGATTTTAATCCCTGATAATGTTACTTTTGAATATCTAATTGATAAAGAAACTTATTTCCCAAAAAGTTTTATCTTTATCTTTTGAAGCAAAACTTGATGAGCAAGATGTTAAAGTAACGACAACTAATACTCTATCTAATATTAATAGTGTTGGGGAAATTACTGTTCCTGAAGAAGCTTTTAAATTCAAATAATTAATTAAATAAAAAAAGGAGAAAGATAATGAAAAAAATCTTTTAAAGAAAAATTCTGTTTACTGTTTTAACTGCATTTGCTGTATTTTTTTGTTGTTGCTTGTGGTAATAAAGAAGATGCCAAAATTAATAAGGAAGAAGTTCTTCAAAAAAATCTGCAGAAGCATATAAGAATATTAAAAAGTGCAGATATGTTAATTAATCTTAAAATGGAACCTAAAAAGAGTGGTCAACCTATGGAACTTGCAATGGACGTCTCTATTACATTAGAACCTATTGCTATGAAAAATGTCTATGGATATTAAAGATCAAAAATGTAAAAATTAAATTCTTTTTATAAAAAGATGATATTATGTATATTCAAAATCCTATAGACAACAGTTGGATTAAAACAAGCTCTTCCTGAAGATGTTAGCAATCAATTTAAAAAAATATGGTAAATAGTGAAGATGAAACTTATGAAGTTCTTAAAAAAATAACTTAGATAAAGTTAATATTAAAGAAGAAGGTGGAAACTATATTATTTCTGTTACTAAAGATACTGATTTCCTTAAGGAAGCTATAAAGAAGCAAAACTCTAAAAGTAAATATGGCTGGACAAAACCTAGATTTAAATGTTGATAATGTTACTTTAGAATATGTAGTAGATAAAAGAAACTTATGATACAAAAATCTTCAGTTGTAGCTTTTTGATACTAATATTCAAGGTCAAGATGTAAGAATGACAGTAGACTCAGCTTTCTCTAATGTCAATAACATAAAAAGAAATTACTGTTCCTGAAGAAGCCTTAAATGCTGTTGCTATACCAGGAAAAATAATAAGGCTATGTAATATTTTTTTAATTGGACTGTAGTAAAAAAATCTTAGATATGATTTTTAACTACAGTTTTTTTATTTATTCAAAAAAATGGAGTCTATACTCCATTGACCTAAACATATAGGTTTAGCCTAAAAGGCGATTTCAATAAATCATTATTTGAACTCGTAATGTTATTTGAATACAGTATAATACCTTTTAATAAAAAAAGTCAAGAAATAAATTTGAATATATAATTATTTTTTTAATCGATATAAAAAAATAAAAATGTAGAAAAAAATAATTCATTTTATTGTATACTATACAAATAAGGCAACAAATAAATTCATAAATTTAATTATAAGATTCAAAACTCAAATTTTATATATTCTAAAAAAATTATAACATAAACATTAAATGGGGAGGATGTAATGAAGAAGCAACAATTTTCTGATTATTATTTAGGATTTGACATTGGAACTAACTCTGTTGGTTGGTGTGTGACTGATCTTAATTATAATGTATTGAGATTCAATAAGAAAGATATGTGGGGATCAAGATTATTCGACGAAGCAAAAACTGCTGCTGAAAGAAGAGTCCAAAGAAACTCTAGAAGAAGACTAAAGAGAAGAAAATGGAGATTAAACCTATTAGAAGAAATTTTTTTCTGATGAAATTTTTAAAAATTGACAGTAATTTTTTTAGAAGATTAAAAAGAAAGTTCTCTATGGCTTGAAGATAAAAAGTTCAAAAGAAAAAGTTTACATTGTTTAATGATGATAACTATAAAGATTATGATTTTTTTATAAGCAATATCCTACAATATTTCATTTAAGAAATGAACTTATTAAAAAAATCCTGAAAAAAAGGATATAAGATTAGTTTACCTGGCTCTACATAGTATCTTTTAAAAAGTAGAGGGCATTTCCTTTTTGAAGGACAAAATTTAAAAGATATTAAAAACTTTGAAACTCTATATAATAATTTAATGGCATTTTTAGAAGATAATGATATTTATAAAAAAATATAGATAGTAGTTATATAGGAAATTTAGAAAACATAATTTGTGATTCAAAAAAAGGCTTAAAAAGATAAAGAAAAAGAATTTAAAGAAATATTTAACTCAGATAAACAATTGGTTGCATTTTTTTAAATTATCAGTTGGTTCAAGTGTAAGTTTAAATGACTTATTTGATACAGATGAATATAAAAAAAGGGGAGGTTGAAAAAGGAAAAAGATATCTTTTAGAGAACAAATATATGAAGATGATAAAACAATTTACTATTCAATATTAGGAGAAAAAAATTGAATTTTTTTAGATATAGCTAAAAGTTTCTATGACTTTATGGTCTTAAATAATATTTTAGCTGATAGTCAATATATTTCTGAGGCAAAAGTTAAATTGTATGATGAGCATAAAAGAGATCTAAAAAAATTTAAAAATATATTATTAGAAAAATATAATAAAGAAAAATTATGATAAATTATTTAAAGATAAAAATGAAAGTAATTATTCAGCCTATATTGGCTTAAATAAAGAAAAAAAGGAAAAAAAGAAGTAATTGAAAAAAAGCAGATTAAAAAAATTGATGATTTTACTAAAAATAATAAAAAGGGTATTTACCAAAAAGCTGAAAAAAATTGATGAAAAAGATAGAAGTATTTTTAATGAAATTTTGGATAAAATTGAATTAAAAAAACTATACTACCAAAAACAAAGAATTTCTGATAATGGAACTCTTCCTTATCAAATTCATGAAGCTGAATTAGAAAAAAATTTTTAGAAAAATCAAGCTAAATATTATGATTTCTTAAATCATGAAGAAAAATGGTGTTAGTACAAAAGATAAATTACTAATGACTTTTAAATTTAGAATTCCTTATTATGTAGGTCCATTAAATTCATATCATAAAAAAACAAAGGTGGAAATTCATGGATAGTAAGAAAAAGAAGAAGGAAAAATATTACCTTGGAATTTTTGAACAAAAAAAGTTGATATAGAAAAAAATCTGCTGAAGAATTTATAAAAAAAGAATGACAAATAAATGTACTTACTTAAATGGAGAAGATGTTATACCAAAAGACTCTTTCCTATATTCAGAATATATTATTTTTAAATGAGTTGAATAAAATACAAGTAAATGATGAATTTTTAAATAAAGAAATTAAAAAAAGAAAAATTATTGAAGACTTATTCAAAAAAAGTAAAAAAATAAGTGAAAAAGAATTTTTAAAGAATATTTATTAGTAAATCAAATAGCTAATAAAAACAGTAGAATTAAAGGGAATAAAAAGATGCTTTTAATAGTAACTATGTTAGCTATATAAAAATTTAAGGATATCTTTGAAGATAAATTAAATTTAGATGTGTATAAAGAAATATCTGAAAAAAATCTATTTTATGGAAATGTTTGTATGGTGACGATAAAAAAATATTTGAAAAAAAGATAAAAAAAGTGAGTATGGAGATATTCTTACTAAAGATGAAATCAAAAAGATTAATTCTTTTTAAATTTAATACTTGGGGAAGACTATCTGAAAAAAATTATTAACTGGAATAGAATTTATTGATCTTGAAACTGGAGAATGTTATTCTTCTGTTATGGATGCATTAAGAAGAACTAATTATAATCTTATGGAACTTCTATCTTCAAAAATTTACTTTACAAGAAAAATATAGATAATGAAAAATAAAGAAGTATCTGAATTTTCTTACAGAGATTTAGTTGAGGAATCTTATGTGTCTCCTTCATTAAAAAAAGAGCTATTCTTCAGACTTTAAAAAAATATGAAGAAATTAGAAAAAAATAACTGGAAGAATTCCTAAAAAAAGTTTTCATTGAAATGGCAAGAGGTGGAGATGAAACTATGAAAAAAATAAAAAAATTCCAGCAAGACAAGAACAACTAAAGAAATTATATGATAGTTGTGGAAAAGATATATCTAATTTTTTTCTATTGATATTAAGGAAATGAAAAAAATAGTTTAAATTCATATGATAATAATAGTTTAAGACAAAAGAAATTGTATCTATATTATTTACAATTTGGAAAAATGTATGTATACAGGTAAAGAAATAGATTTAAATAGGTTACTACAAAATAATGATACTTATGATATAGATCATATTTATCCAAGATCAAAAAGTAATAAAAGATGATAGCTTTGATAACTTAGTATTAGTTTTAAAGAATGAAAATGCTGAGAAGTCAAATGAGTATCCTCTAAAAAAAGAAATCCAAGAAAAAAATGAAAAGTTTTTTTGGAAGTTCTTAAAAAGAAAAGAATTTTTATAAGTGATGAAAAAAATATAAAAGACTTACTGGAAAAAGATGAATTTGAATTAAGAGGCTTTTATGGCAAGACAATTAGTAAATGTTAGACAGACAACTAAAGAAGTTGGAAAGATTCTACAACAAATTGAGCCTGAAATCAAAATAGTTTATTCAAAAAGCAGAAATAGCTTCTTCTTTTTAGAGAAATGTTTGATTTTATAAAAGGTAAGAGAACTTAATGATACTCACCATGCAAAAAGATGCTTATCTTAATATAGTTGCTGGAAATGTTTACAATACAAAATTTACAGAAAAAAACCATATAGATATCTACAAGAAATTAAAGAAAAACTATGATGTAAAGAAAAATATATAACTATGATATAAAAAAATGCTTGGGATAAAGAAAAGAGCTTAGAAATAGTTAAAAAGAATATGGAAAAAGAATACTGTAAATATAACTAGATTTATAAAAAGAAGAAAAAGGGGCAATTATTTGATTTAAATCCTATAAGAAAAAGGTGAAACTTCAAATGAAATAATAGCTATAAAAACCAAAAATTTTTATGAAGGTAGTGCTGAAAAAAATTAAATGAAAAAAATATGGATATTATAATTCTTTAAATCCTGCTTATTTCATATATGTCGAACATAAGGAAAAAAATAAGATAACAAGATCTTTTGAAAGAGTAAATTTAGTTGATGTAAATAATACAAAAAAATAAAGAAGGTTTAATAAAAATATTTAATTGAAAAATAAAGGATTAATTGAACCAAAAAGTAATAAAAAAATTTATAAAAAAATCAATGCATACTAATAAATAACTATCCTTATTTAATAAATGGAATGGATAGTACTAAAAAAATTAGAGTTTAAAAAAATAATAAAGCTCTATATCTTGATAAAAAAATATGAAAAAAATATTAAAAAAATGTTATTAAATTTCTAGAAGATAACCAAGGAAAGTCTGAAGAAAGTTATAAATTTATCTATCTAAAAAAAGAAAGATAGAAACGAAAAAAATGAAACTATTGACTCTGTAAAAAGAAAGATACAATATTGAATTTAATGAAATGTATGATAATTTCTTAGAAAAAAATTAGACTCTAAAAGATTATAAAAATTATATGAATAATAAAAAAATATCAAGAATTATTAGATGTAAAAGAAAAAAATTTATAAAAATTAAACTTATTTGATAAAGCATTTACTTTAAAAATCATTTTTAGATCTTTTTAATAGAAAAAAACAATAGCGGATTTTTTTCTAAAGTTGGTTTAACTAAATATTTAGGAAAAAAATGCATGGAATAAGTTCTAATGTTTTATCTAAAAAAATGAATTATATTTAATTGAAGAATCAGTTACAGGACTTTTTGTAAAGAAAAATTAAACTATAAATACTTAAAGAGGGGAAAAGTAAAATGAGTGGTTGGAGAGTTGTTGTAGTTACTGGTAGAAGTAAATTAGATTTGAGATACAATAGTATATCTATTAGAAGAGATAATGGAACAGATTTTTATTCACATAGGTGAAGTGGGTACTCTTATTTTAGAAACAACTGCTATCTCTATAACAGCAGCACTAATGTGTGAACTTATTAATCAAAAAGGTAAAAGTTATATTTTGTGATGAAAAAGTCCAACCCTCATTTTGAACTTTTACCATTTTATGGTTCACATGATTGTAGTGCTAAAAATTAAAGAGCAAATTTCTTGGACAGATTTTTAAAGAAAGTTTATGGACAATCATTGTAAGAGAAAAGATTGAAAAATCAAATGAAATTATTAAAAAAATTAAATAAAGAAGAATATGAACTCTTACAAGAATACAGCTCCCAAATAGAACATAACGATAGTACAAATAGAGAGGGGCATTCAGCTAAAGTGTATTTTTTTCTTCTTTATTTGGAAATGATTTCAGCAGAAATAAAGAGAATTCATTAAATGCTTTTTTTAAATTATGGTTATCAGATTCTTTTATCTACTTTTTAATAAGGAAATTGTAGCAAATGGTTATCTCACTCAAATAGGTTTATTTCACAAAAAAATATGTTTAACTACTATAATCTTTCTTCTGACTTAATGGAACCATTTAGAGTAATTATAGATGAGTTGGCATATAAAGAAAAATCCTCAAAAAAATTTGAAAAAAAGATGAAAAAAAGAAAACTTCAAAAATATTTTTAAATTTTAAATATAGAATAAATGAAAACAATCACTATTTATCTGAAGTTATAAAGATTTATACTAAAAAGTATCTTTGATGCTTTAAACTCAAATGATTTATCATTAGTGAGATTCTTTACAGATGAGTTATAGATTTATGAGAATGTTATTATTTTTTTGATTTACCTTCAGTAACAAATAGTGATTTAAAAAGAATATAGAAAGTTTAGAAAAATTTTTGATAGAAAATGGATTTTTCAATGTTGCAAGAATCAGTATACTCCAAGTTACTTTTTGCACAATACAGCTTCACATATGATGTTAGAAAAAAATTACAAAAAAATAAACCTGGAAAAGGTTCAGTCTGTGTACTTATCATAACAGAAAAACAATATCAAAAAAATGGTTCTTTTAATAGGAGAATTAAAAGGAACATTTCTAGAAACAGACGAAAGGCTTGTGATTTTATGATATTTCAATATAAAGGTTTTAATTTTAAAATAGATTTTTGAAGATAAAAAGTATTTTTCTCTTTAATTATTGAAAAATAAAAAAAGTTATATAGAAAGATTATAGAAGATCTAATAAATAATATAAGTATAGATGATGGTAATATCATTTTATCTAAAAAAATAATAAATTAATAGTTCCTGAAAAAAAGAAATTTTTGTATTTTCAGATTATTTTTAACTTTGACGTAAATAAATTTGTTTTAAATAAATACTATAAAAGAATTAAAAAAATCTAAGTGAAAATGATTTTTTTGATGAAACACTTGAAATAAAAAGAAGTTTTAAGAGATTATGTTACTAAATTAGTTGAAAAATGAGTATTCTATAAAAATTAGAAGAAGATTTAGATATCAGTCAAATTTTAAAAAGCATTTGGAGTAAAGTTTCAAAAGAAATGAAGATTTATTACTAAATTTATTTGAATGGATTAAGATATTGAATGAACTTTTAGGATATGAAATTTTTTTCTTTATAAATCTAGAAAATTTTTTTATCTGATGATGAATTAGTAGAATTTTTCTAAGTTTATATTGTATAATAAATATAGAGTTGTTTTTTTATAGAAAATTTTTAATAGAAATAAATTATTTGATAATGATAATCTAATTATTATAGATAACGATCTCTGTGAAATTTTCTAATCTATTTAATAACATTGAATGATTCGTAACCATTTTGATTAATTTCAGCTTTCACTATAAACCAAAAATATATGAATTGAGGTTTGAGAGTAATGTTATTTTTAGATAGATATAAAACTTTTTCATTATTAATTTCTAATACTGACTCAGTTTGAGAGTAATGTTATTTTAGATAGATATAAAACTAGCCATTGCTTTTTTTATCTCCTTTCTTTTGTTTGAGAGTAATGTTATTTTAGATAGATATAAAACATATATTTAGATAAAAAAATAAAAAAAGGAGATGGTTTGAGAGTAATGTTATTTTAGATAGATATAAAAACCCAATAATTTTATTAGCAATTATAAAACATAGTTTGAGAGTAATGTTATTTTAGATAGATATAAAACAAAAAATATAGAATATTAAAATTTTTTTCGTTTGAGAGTAATGTTATTTTTAGATAGATATAAAAACGAAATATATGTAAGAGATGGAGTTATTTATGTTTGAGAGTAATGTTATTTTTAGATAGATATAAAAACAAATTAGAAACTGCATTAAACACTAAAGAAGTTTGAGAGTAATGTTATTTTAGATAGATATAAAACTCTATATATTTCCCTTTTTCCCATCTTCCTGTTTGAGAGTAATGTTATTTTTAGATAGATATAAAAACTGAAAGAAAAATGGTTATTTACCAATTATGGGTTTTGAGAGTAATGTTATTTTAGATAGATATAAAACTTTTCTTTTTGAACATTATATCCAAACATCTGTTTGAGAGTAATGTTATTTTAGATAGATATAAAAACTTGATAAAATCCAACTTCTAAGCCATTAAATGTTTGAGAGTAATGTTATTTTTAGATAGATATAAAAACCTTTAACTCTCAAGTCTATTTGATATCTGTGTTTGAGAGTAATGTTATTTTAGATAGATATAAAACTTTCCTAATTCTTCAATAACTCTGATATTTGTTTGAGAGTAATGTTATTTTAGATAGATATAAAACTAATGGACTAGAAGATCTCTCACAAGAAGAGTTTGAGAGTAATGTTATTTTAGATAGATATAAAACTTTTTGGTCTACTAAAGCATAGGTATTAGTGTTTGAGAGTAATGTTATTTTTTAGATAGATATAAAAACTCTTATTACTTCCTACAGTTACTACATTATGTTTGAGAGTAATGTTATTTTTAGATAGATATAAAACAGTAAATATTAAAAAGTATTCAAGAAAAATAGGTTTGAGAGTAATGTTATTTTAGATAGATATAAAACTATATTTGTTAAAAGATATATTTGAGTGTAGTTTGAGAGTAATGTTATTTTAGATAGATATAAAACAAGTTAAAAAGTATGATACTATATAGAAAAATGTTTGAGAGTAATGTTATTTTTAGATAGATATAAAAACTTTGGAGAGATTGGAAAAATCTATATACTTTGTTTGAGAGTAATGTTATTTTAGATAGATATAAAACTTAATAGTAACAATAATGTTACTTCTAATAGTTTGAGAGTAATGTTATTTTAGATAGATATAAAAACAGTATGAAGCAAGCTATAGATTAAGATTGAGTTTGAGAGTAATGTTATTTTAGATAGATATAAAACGTGTTTCTATTTCTATTTCTTCTCTTAATTGTTTGAGAGTAATGTTATTTTAGATAGATATAAAACATCTCTCCATTTTTAGATGTTCTTCCACTTGTTTGAGAGTAATGTTATTTTAGATAGATATAAAAACTGAAAAGAATAATGAACTTTGAATGGAAAGAGTTTGAGAGTAATGTTATTTTTAGATAGATATAAAACTGAAAGAATAATGAACTTTGAATGGAAAGAGTTTGAGAGTAATGTTATTTTAGATAGATATAAAACAAACAATGAAAAAGATTACATTTGAAGATTGTTTGAGAGTAATGTTATTTTTAGATAGATATAAAACTCACAAAAAGGTTATAAGTTTTATTTAGTTTGAGAGTAATGTTATTTTAGATAGATATAAAACTGTAAGAGAATTTAAAGAAGAAATGGAATATGTTTGAGAGTAATGTTATTTTTAGATAGATATAAAACAAAAGGCTTGTATTGATTCACTGGTAGACATGTTTGAGAGTAATGTTATTTTAGATAGATATAAAACGAAAGTTAGTTGAAGCTGAGAAAGACAACCGTTTGAGAGTAATGTTATTTTAGATAGATATAAAACTAAAAAAACTGGGACTATAGCCGTACTACTGGGTTTGAGAGTAATGTTATTTTAGATAGATATAAAACGAAAGTTAGTTGAAGCTGAGAAAGACAACCGTTTGAGAGTAATGTTATTTTAGATAGATATAAAACTAAAAAAACTGGGACTATAGCCGTACTACTGGGTTTGAGAGTAATGTTATTTTAGATAGATATAAAACAAAAAGTATTAGAAGTTGCTAAGAAAGTTAGTTTGAGAGTAATGTTATTTTAGATAGATATAAAACTCCTTTAATTTTTTTAAAAATGTTGTCATTTTTTTGTTTGAGAGTAATGTTATTTTTAGATAGATATAAAAACAAGATATTGAAATTACGTTTAGTTTCAGGGGTTTGAGAGTAATGTTATTTTAGATAGATATAAAACTGTATTAAATCTTCTTTCGCCAAGTAGTTAGTTTGAGAGTAATGTTATTTTAGATAGATATAAAAACGTGATGAATGATATCACCAAGCTTTTTAAGAGTTTGAGAGTAATGTTATTTTAGATAGATATAAAACTAGTAAATGGATCAATCAGAGGGCGTCCCAGTTTGAGAGTAATGTTATTTTAGATAGATATAAAAACTTTTATTAGATAATACTATTATTGTACTATGTTTGAGAGTAATGTTATTTTAGATAGATATAAAACTTATACTCTTCATCATTATATGAATTAGTAGTTTGAGAGTAATGTTATTTTAGATAGATATAAAAACTTTTTATTAGATAATACTATTATTGTACTATGTTTGAGAGTAATGTTATTTTTAGATAGATATAAAACCCAAGCTTTAGAACAGAGTTAGATGGGCTTGTTTGAGAGTAATGTTATTTTAGATAGATATAAAACATAAAAGAAAATATGATAAATGTAAATGATGTTTGAGAGTAATGTTATTTTTAGATAGATATAAAACTAATAAGTATTACTTTTTCCTGAGCATCTAGTTTGAGAGTAATATCATTAAAAAAATGGTGTCAACCAATTTTATCAACACCATTTATTATACAACCATTTTTAATTAAATATAGCTTCAACAAAGTCTTTAGCATTAAATTCAATTAAATCTTCAATTTTTTTCACCAAGACCTATAAATTTAATAGGTTTTTTTAATTCCTCAGAAACAGAAAAATACTATTCCACCTTTAGCTGTTCCATCGAGTTTAGTAACAATGAAACCTGTTAAATCAGTAACTGAATTAAATTCTTTTGCTTTGATTTAGTCCATTTTGACCTGTTGTACCATCAATTACAAGTAGAGATTCATATTCTTGTTCTCCAATTTTTCTTTTTGATGATATTATTTATTTTTTTCAAGCTCTCTCATAAGATTAGCTTTATTATGTAATCTTCCTGCAGTATCTATTATAACAACATCGGCTTTTTGTTGCTTCTGCTTTACTTAAAGTATCATATACAACAGAGGCTGGATCTGCCCTTCTCTGCCTTTTAACTATATCAACATCTGCTCTTCTTGCCCATTCTTCAAGTTGTTCAACTGCTGCTGCTCTAAATCGTATCCCTGCTCCTAAAAGAACTTTTTTCCAAGCTTCTTGTATTTTTAATGCAAGTTTTTCCAATAGTTGTAGTCTTACCCACTCCATTTTACTCCTACAATTAAAATTACATTTATTCTATTATCTTTTAAAATGAACTTTACTATCTTGAGATAATAAGAATTCTGACATTAAGCCTTTTAAGATTTCATAAACTTCTGATGTTTCAGAAATTTTATTAGCTTTGACTTTCTTTTCAAGATCATTTATTAAATTTGTTGTCATACCAAGTCCAACATCAGATTGTATTAATAAATCTTCAAGTTCTTCATATATAGAATCGTCAATTTTACTCTTTGAAGTAAATATATTTTTTTAATTTAGAAAAAGAAACCTTCCTTACTTTTTGTCAATCTTTGAGAAATATTTACTTTTACAGGTTCTTCAACCTTAGCAGCTTCTTCTACAACTTCATTTTCTACTTTTTTTCTATATTCTCTGTATTTTGTGTACTTTCTGTACTTTCTACTTTTTACTTCTTCTTTTTATCTCTTCTTTTAGTTCTTCTTTTTTTCTCTTCAACTTTTTTTCTACTTCTTCTGTCTCTACATTTTTGTTTCTTCTAAAAAGTTTATCAAATATCCCCATTTAATCCTCCCTTATTCTTAGTAACTTTTTCCAATCTATTCCCTGTCCAAAGAAATTTTCAGGGAGATTCACATGTATTTCACCAGTTTTTATATTATAGTTCCAACCACCATCGTTTGTTGTTTTTCTAAAAACTTGTAACTATTGTAACTTTATTTGTTTTAGGTAGATCCTTATAACTTGGAGTTGAAGGCATTGTACTTTCCTTTAAAAAGTCTTTAAAATATATTCTTTCTCCATCTTGTTCAAAAAAAGATTTGTTCTAGCTTTTTCATCTGTATTTACCAATTCTAAATTTGGAAAAGTTCCAGTGGCTCTATAATATTCATCAATAGCTATTCTTACATTTTTTTGATGTCTTTTATCATTATTTTTTTGGTAATTCAACTTCGTCATTTGTTTCTCTAAATACTGAAGTTAAAAACATATATTAGAAAAAAATAACAAAAAGGTATTAATGTTAGAAAAGAAAGTGTTGATATTTTTTTCAAATAAAGATTTTTCTTTTTATTTTCCATACTATCTTCTAGGTTTTATAAAGGCTTTTTCTAATAGAGATTTCTATTTCTTCTGCTAAAGTAACTTCTATCTTTAAAGGTCCTCTTTTAACTGAGACCCAACCCTAAACCTTTAAATACTAGCTCCTCTCCTGTCTTAATTGTTAAAGTTTTAGTAATTTTTTTATGCTTATTATATTCATCTCTACAACATTCACAAGGTATGTCAAAGAAATTTCCTTCTTCAAGTTCCTTAGCTCTTTCTATTGTTGTTTCATGGAATTTAACATCTTTTTGCTGCATAGATAGCAAATATAGGTTTTACTTCTTCATCATTTAAAAACTCTAATTTTTACTAAATTATCTATCATTATTATTCTATCATACTTAGCTTTAAATGTTTTTTTCTTGAAATTTCTCCAGCTGGAATAATCTTTTGAGCACAGCTATCACATAATAAATCTGAAGCTCTTCCTTCTGGGATTAAACCTGGAGTATCATATAGACCTATATTTGTAAATGGTATCATATTTAAAGTATTTTTTTATTGTAGTACCTGGATACTTAGATACTGTAGCTATTCTCTTTCCTAAAAGTCTGTTAATAACACTAGATTTACCAACATTAGTAACCCCTATAACCATGGCATTAACTCCATCAGGATAGAAATGTTTTTATTTTCTTGAAAAATTCCATTTACACCATAACCATTTTTTTGTACTAACTATAGCTATGTCTAAAGGAGCGATACTTTCTTCTGCAAGTCTATCTTTTTACCCAATTTGCAACTTCTGATGGATGTTTTTTTCATCAGGTATCAAATCAAGCTTATTTACAACAACAATAGAATCTTTTTCTCTCAAGATATCTAAAATTTCAACATCAAATGAACCTTCAAAAGTCAATAATATCAAAAACCGCTATCACTAGCTTAACATCATCTAAAAGTTTTCCAACTTCTTTTTATAGTCTTCTTTTTGTCATTTTTATTTGTTGAATATTTACCATAGTGCTTTAGTTGAAAAACATCTTTGGCAATACGTATCTTCTTTACTATCAATAGATTTAGGTGTATATCCTTGCAAATCTTTATCAGTATTTTGTAATTCTATTCCACAACCTACACATTTTTTTCGTCATAAAAATCTCCTTCCTAACAAAGCTCTTCGTACACATCTAAGAGCCCTATAACTTTTAAATCTAGAAGTCTTGCAAGATATTCTTTTGGCATTCCATTTTTTTAACATATAGATACAAAAAGAATGTCTTAAAGTATATGGACTAATTTCCTTGTTTAAATTAGCCATTTCGCCATATTTATTAATAAAGCTTCTAACAGAACGATCTGTTAATCTTTCATTAGAATTATTAGTGAAAATAATATTAGGATTATAGTCTTCTTTAAATTTTCTTTTTACTGTTTAAAAAAACTTTATATAAAACTCCTTACAAGTTTCACTAAAATACATAGTTTTTGAAAGCTTATTTTTTTAAAAATATAGATTTCTCTTTTTTTCTAAATTGAAAATTTACTTCACCTAATGAAAGTAATTCTGCAACAGTCATACCACTTGAATAAAGAAGTTCAAACATAAGTCTATCTCTTAGAATATTGAAATTTTTCCCCTTGCATTGTAGCTCTTACAAGATTAATTTCTTCAGGACTTAGATATTCAATCTTTTTCTCATCATTCTTTTCACTTTCTATCAATATCTCAGAACCTTTTTCCTTTAGTCCCTTATCAACAAGATACTTATAGAATTTTTTTAATAGAAGATAGCCTTCTATTAAATGTAGATGCTGATATTTCTTCTGTTTTTCAATTTAGTGAAATATTCTTTTATTAAAAGCTCATCTAACTTATTAAAATCAATTATATCATGTTCATTCAAATAAATTAAAAAAATTGATTCAAATCTTTTCTTATAGATATAACAGTATTATGCTTTTTATTTTTCTTCGAACTCTAAATAATAAATAAAAATTCTTTATAGATTTTTCAATCATTCTTATTATACACCTTTTTATAGATTTTTTTAAATATTCAATAGCTCTTTTGTGAAAGTCTTCTATACTTTTCTTTTTTTATCTCTGATATTTTCATCTAAACTTCTTATTATTCCAAAATTTGCTCCCATAGGTTGAAATTTTTTTCTTTTCTTCAGTTATATAGTTTACTATTGCCCCTATCTCCGAGATATCCTCTAAGACAAATTTTTTTCTCACCATTCAATCTATTAGCAACATTGATTGCGGCATACATTCCAGTAGCTATCGCAGTTACATAACGCTTCTCCACCTGTTATTTGTCCTGCAAAAATAAACATTATCTTTATTTTTTTAATTTTAAAGTCTTATCCAAAAGTTTAGTTGAATTGATAAAAAGTATTTCTGTGCATTACTCCATATCTTACAAACTCTGCATTTTCTAAACCTGGTATCATAGAGAAAAACTCTTTTTGTTCTCCAAATTTTTAGATTAGTTTGGAAGCCTACTATGTTATATAACTTTCCTTCTTTTGTCATCTTGTCTTAATTGAACAACAGCATAATCCATTTTATCTGTTTTTTTGGGTTTATAAGTCCCTTTGGTTTTAAAGGACCAAAAAGTCATAGTTTTTTTCTCCACTCATTGCAATTTTTTTCAATAGGCATACAAGCATCAAATAGTTTTTCTTTTTCAAAAATTTTTAAGTTCTGCTCTTTCAGCTTTAATAAGTTCATTATAGAAATTATAGTATTCTTCCTTATTCATAGGACAGTTTATATATTCTCCATCACCTTTACCATATCTTGATTGAAAATATGCTATGTCCATATTGATACTTTCAAAAGTTACAATAGGTGCAGCTGCATCGTAGAAATATAGACTTTCTTCACCTGTAATTTCACTTATTTTTCAAAAAGTTTATCTGAAGTTAAAGGTCCACTTGCTATAATTACAATTTTATCCTCAGGAATTTCTGTAAACTCTTCTTCTATTATTTCTATATTTTCCATATTTTTTTAAGATTTTAGTAATTTCTTCTGAAAAAGCCATCTCTGTCAACTGCTAGTGCTTGTCCTGCTGGAACTCTGTTTCTATCAGCCACTTCAATTAACATTGAACCTAGAATTCTTAATTCTTCTTTCATAAGTCCAGAGGCATTTTCTAAGCTGTCACTTCCCAAAGAATTACTACAAACTAATTCAGAATAATAGTCTTTTGAATGAGCTGGAGTCTTTTGCTTTAGCTTCATTTCATATAGTTTTACTTTTATTCCTCTCTTAGCTAGTTGATAGGCTGCTTCTGAACCTGCAAGTCCAGCTCCTACAACTATAACTTCCTTTTCCATATATCCTCCATATCCTTTCAAAAAAGGGGCTAATGCCCCTTTATTTTTCTATCTTCTTTATGTTCTTACATTCAGGATAGCCAGTACATGCTAAAAATTTACCCCATCTTCCATTTTTTTATTTCAAATGGTTTACCACATTTTTTTCACATTTCCCAGCTTTCTTTTAAGATGGCTGCATTTTTCTTTTTCTATTTTTTTCAAAAATATCTTTTTAAACACAAAATGCCATTTTTCTTTTCTATAGTATTATTTTTCAATTTTAGTTTTGATATCTTTTTGGAATAGTCTTTCTAACATTATCTTCTTTAAATTTTTTTCACTTTCTAAATAAGCTCCAAATCTTCCATATTTAAGGATTAATCTAGCTCCATTTTTCCAATATAATATCTGTCTTTTTCTCCTTCTTTTTTTCTTCAATAGTTCTTCGATTTTATCTTTAACATAAATCTTCCCACTTTTTGATTTCTTCAAGAGAAATTTCAATACCTTTTAAAGAAATATTTTCTTTACTATCTTCATCTTGTGAAGTAAGGTATCTTCCAAATCTTCCAATTTTCATTATTAAAGGTTTTCCATCTTTACCAATGATATCAGATTCAACCAATTTTTCTAATTCTTTTTTTCCACACTAGCCTTACATTTTTTTCTTCATATTTTTTTGTAGTTCAGTATAGAAAGTTTTTAATAAATCTATCCAATCCTTATCCCCACTATCAACTTCATCTAGTTCATCTTCTAGCTTAGCTGTAAATTTAATATTCATTATATTAGGAAAGAATTTATCAAGTTGTGTCTTAACTTCATAACCTATTTCTGTTGGAACAAAACTTTTTATTTTGTAATTCAACATATTCTCTCTTTTTAAAAGTATCTATGATACTTGCATAAGTAGATGGTCTACCAATTCCTTCTTGATTCAAGTGTCTTAACTAAAGAAGATTCTGTAAGTCTTGCAGGAGGTTTTGTATAGTCTTCTTTTGATATCTAATTTATCAAGAGTAAACTTGTCTCCTTCTTTAATTTTTAGGAAATCTCCTACAGGTAAATCTTCTTCTTCTTTAAATACCTTATAGTAACCATCAAAAATTATTTTTATTAATGCTTCCTCTATATTGTATCTTATCTTTTTCTAAGATGTATTCAAATTGCTCATATTTCATAGCAGCAAGTTGAGATATTAAAAATCTTTGCCAAATTAAATTATATAGTTTAAATTGGTCTTTATCCAAAAACTGCATTATACTTTTGAGGAGTTAAGTTAATATCAGTTGGTCTAACTCCTTCATGTGCATCTTGAACATTCTTATCATTCTTTTTTTGTTTTTAGGACTTGCTGAACCTAAATATTCTTTACCATATTCCTTAGTTATATATTTTCTTGCCATTTCTTTAGCTTCTTCAGAAATTCTAGTAGAGTCCGTTCTCATATATGTGATAAGCCCTTTATGTTCTCCATTTATACTTATACCTTCATATAGCTTTTGAGCCACTGTCATAGTTTTACTTGCAGAAAAACCTAAATATGAAGAGGCTAACTGTTGTAAAGTACTAGTTTTTTTAATGGTAACGGTGGGTTTTTAATTTTATTACTTACCTTAGATGAAATAACTTCATATTTCTTTTTCAAATCTTTTTACTCTTTCAAGTAATTTTTCATCTTTTAATTTATCAATTTTTATCATCAATTTTATATAGGTTTTAGATTGTATTTTTCATCAAAGATACCTTTTTACATCCCAGTATTTTTTTCAGGAACAAAAGCTCTTAATTTTTATCTTCCAACTCACATATAATTTTTTTAATGCAACTGATTGAACTCTTCCAGCACTTGTATTAGGAGAAATAAGTTTCCATAAAAAGGGCTTATTTCATAACCTACTAGTCTGTCTAAGATTCTTCTAGCTTGTTGTGAATTAACTCTAGATATATTAATTTTTCTAGGATTTTTTTACTGCTTCTTTTTATTGCTTTTTCAGTTATTTCATTAAATTCTATTCTATTTTTCATTATGATCTAGCTTTAGAGTATTGGCTATATGCCAAGCTATAGATTCTCCTTCTCTATCAGGGGTCGGATGCAAGATATATTTCATCAGCTTTTTGCAGCTTCTTTTAATTTCTTTATGACTTCACCTTTACCCTTAATAGTAAGATAAGATGGTTTAAAATTATCTTTTACATCAACACCAATTTTAGTCTTAGGTAAATCTATTATATGTCCATAAGACGAGATTACCTTATATGAAGAACCTAAAATTTTCTCTATTGTTTTAGCTTTAGCTGGTGATTCAACTATTACTAATTTGTTCTTATCCAACTTTTTAGCCAATTCTAACACCTCGTATTTAAAAAAATTTATTTTACAGTGAATTATAACAATTAATTATAGTATTTACAAGATTTTTTTTATATCTTCCTCCTGCAATACTTTTAATAAGTCCCATTATCTCTAAATTTATTAACTCAGACAATATTTCTGTTTGGTCTATTTTTGTTTCTTCAAGTATTTTATCAAGACTCTTTTCTGAAGATAAGCTATCTAAAATTAACTGTTGATTTTTAGTAACTTTTAGCTTAGCTTCTTCTTTTATTTCCCAATTATAGTCTTCCAGTAGCTCTTTTAATATTAGAAAGAGATTTAGCTTTTGTATCTCTTATAAAGGCTATTACAACCTTTTTGAATATTCAGAGAAAAATATCACCTGGAACAGCATATACATCTCTATTATATTCCAGTGCTAAATCAGCAGTAATCAAACTACCTCCTCTATCTTTACTTTCAACTACTATAATTCCTTTTGATAAGCCTGCTATTATTCTATTTCTTCGTGGAAAAATTTCCTTTAAAAAGGCTTAGTTCCAGCTTCATATTCACTTAAAAATAAGTCCTTTTTCTTCTATTTCTTTATATAAACTAAGATTTGAGGCAGGATAGACTATGTCAAGTCCTGAAGCAATAACTGCTATTGTTTTAGTTCCTGTAATTAGAGAAGTTTTATGTGCTATACTATCAATTCCTTTTGCAAAAGCCACTAACTATTGTTATATCAGCTTTACTCATTTTTTTAATCATATATTCACAACATAATTTCCCGTAAGAACTTGGTTCTTGTCCCTACAACAGCTATCATTCTTTTTAGATTTCAATAATTCTAAGTTCCCTTTTATAATACAACTTTTCAGGAGGATCAGAAATTTCTTTTTAGACATTCAGGATATATATCATCATTTATTGTAATAAAATCATAATTCATAATCTCACCCCAACTTTTTAGTCTGTTAGTCTATTTTATTTTTAAGATATTATTAGCTAGAACTTTTAATATCCCTGAGTTTCCATACTTAGCTATACCTTGACTTGCAATTGTATAAGCCTCTTTATTTTTTTCCCATTTTAAAAATATACATCTGCTAAAAGCAACATATCCATCATGAGCTCCTGTTTTAGAGATATATGTTTTCAAATCATCAACAGCATTATCATATTCATCTAAATTTCTATATGAAAGTCCTCTACCTAAATATGATTCAGCAAAGCCAGAGTTCATTGATATAGCTTGATTATATTTTTCAATAGCATTTTCTATGTTGTCCCATAAATCTATATGTAGTAGCTGCCCCAAAAACATTCCTAAAATCTCTGTTATCTTTTAAGAAAATCTTGTTAGCTCTACTATAGTTATTAAGCATCATATATTCATTTGCTAAATAAAATATTACGTCACTACTATAAGAAACTGATTCTAAATAAGCATTCAATTCTTGTTCATATCTAGCATTTAATTGAATTATTGAGCTACGAGTTCCTCTTTTTAATTGTTCATCAAGTTGAATTAAACTTTGAGGTCTATATTCTCTAACTCCTGTTGCTTCCTTTGGAGTTTCAGGATTCTCTACAGTTTCTCCTCCATCATCAGGAGTTTGCCTTTCCCCACTATTTGAAACAGTTCTTGTATTTTCTACTGCTGCTCCTTGATTTCCCAAAATAGGTACTTCTCTTATAGCTGAACTTTCGTTTTTCGCCTTCTGCAAAAACTTAACATAGAAACTAATATAAATAAACTAATCATTATTTTTTTCATAAATTTTCTCCTTAACAATACTTATTAATCTACCATTCTTTAAGATAGTTGTCATTTCATCATTGACTTCTATATCTTCTAAAAACATCTATTCTCTTATTTTTTTAACTTGACTGACACTATATCCTCTTTTTAAGAGTATTTATTGGATTTAAAACTGAAACTTTATCTATCTTAACTTCAAAAAGATGTCTTTTTGTTCTAAGAAATCTTTTATAGATTTTTGTTAAAATTTCTTCCTTCTCAACTATAAGTTCTCTATAGTTATTAATAGTGCTAGGAAAATTCTTTAAATGATAATTATCCATTCTTATTGATAACTCTCTTTTTCATATCTTCAAGATAAGTTTTCAATAACTTAGCCAAGTATATTTTTTTATCATCTAATGATCTTATAAGGCTTTCTTTTTCAGGAACTGATAGCTCTATCGCCTGAGTAGGAGTAGCTGCTCTTTTTATCAGCTGTCAAGTCAGATAAAAGAAAAATCTATCTCATGTCCTACAGCTGATATTATAGGTTTTTCTGAATTGAAAAAATGCCATAGCAACTTCTTCTTCATTGAAAGCCCATAGATCTTCTATACTTCCTCCACCTCTACCAGCAATAATCAAATCTATTTCTTCTATTTTATTTAAAGTTTCAATCCCCTTAATTATTTCTTGTTCTGCTCCAGCCCCTTGTACCTTTGCTGGATAGACATAAATATTTATTGAATTAAATCTTTTTCTTGTTGTCTTTATAATATCTTGAAGTGCAGCTCCTGTCAAAGCTGTAACAACTCCAATATTTTTTTGGAAATCTAGGTAATTCCTTTTTATGACTTTCATCAAAAATAACCTTTTTCAGCCATTTTTTTCTTTTTACTTTTTCAAGCTTGGCAAATAAAGCTCCTAAGGCATTTTGTTTTTCTATATGTCTAACTAAAACTTGGAATTCACCTTTAACTTCATAGAAGCCAACATCTCCAAATAATTTAATTGCATCTCCTCTTTTTAAATCTTCAGGAATTCTTTTTCATTTTATAATTAAAAAGCAGCACATTTAATTTGTGATTTACTATCTTTTTACTGAAAAATATAAGTGTCCACTTTTATAGTAAGTTATGTTTTGAAATTTCTCCTTCAATATAAAAATCTTGAAATCATCAATGTCATCTATATAACTTTTTACCATTCTATTGAATTCTGATACTGAATATATTTTTTTCCACTTTAATACTCCTATTATTTTTACATTATAGCATTATTCTATAACTATTGTTAGATATTTTTTTACAAAATAGTACATTATAAATTGTTAATTTTATTTTGAAAATAAAAAATAAGAATATTTACAAAGAAACATTGACATACATAGGATATAGTAGTATAAGTAGGTATATAAATAAGAAATAAATTGAGAGAATGTATATTAAATTTATATAAATTATAGGAGGAGTAAGATGACAAGAATTATAGATCCTGAATTTTATAAGGTTTGTGAATTGATAGATCCATATTTAGTATTTGATAGAGAAAAAGGAACTTTTATAATTCGAGAAGACGCACCAAAAGAAATACATGAAGCTTATAGAGAAGACAAGAAATTTTTGGAAAAAATATGAGGAATATTAACAATAAAAAGTATATTTAATAATTTCTTGGAGGAAAAATGGGTGATAAAGAAAAAAAGCAAGGCAAGAATTAATAGAGGCTTATATTGAGTGTTGTAAAAAGCGAAAGAAAAATTGAAAGTGTTGAGGTATCTAAAGGATTAGATGGTCATGATGGAGCTAAAATTAAAACAAATAACATTAGATTTTATAGAAAAAGGAAAAGAGATAATGAAAAAAATATCAAATTGATGGTATTGATTTTTTTCGAGAGAAGAAATGTTTAAAAATCGAAAAAAAGTATATTCTAAAAATATAGGAGTTTTTAAAGATGACAGATTTAGAGAAAGCACAAAAAGAATTTGAGAAATTTATAAAAGAGTATTTTCTTGAATGTAAAAATAGAAGTTCCTTATGAAATAGGATTAGATGGATTTAAAAATTACGAAGAGAAAAAACAATTAACATCTAAAAATGCTTAATGATGTGAATAATTTTTAAGAAAAAATATGGTGTTGAAAAATTTAGAAATTTCAGCAAAAGATTTATTTGAATTTAAGAAAAAAATTATTTGAAAAGAAGTAATTTTATTTTGAACTTAAAGGGTGAGAAGAATGTTTTGGGGACTTTCAGAGGATTTAATTAATAAAAAACAATTATGATGAAGTTAATAAGTTATTAGATTTTTATTTTTTTAATGATATAGAAACAGTTTTAATTAAAGATGGAAAAGAAATAAATTTATCACAAATAGAAAAATGAAAAAGCTTTGAAAAGAATAGAAGAATTAGGAGAAGTCAAAGTTGTTGAAAATTATAGAGCTGGAAAGTATAAACCAATATAAATTTAAAAATTAAAGAGGTGTTAAATATGATACTTTTTATTACCTGAGGATTTAATTGATGAAAAATAATTTTAAAATAGTTTATGATTTAATAGATTCTGCATGCTTAGGAATTAATTTCCCTGTTACAGATGAAAATGGAAATAAGATAGGAATAAAAGAGTTTAAAAGAAGAGAGCTTTAAAAAGGCTTAGAGGAATTGGGAGAAACAATTGCTCTTGAAAAGTTCAAAGCTAGGAAATATTATCAACTTTAAAATTTTTCAAATTTATAAGAAATATTAATAAAAATTTAAAATAAACATTTTATAATCTTAAAAAAATTCTAAGAAATAACTTATAAATTTTTTTAATAATTAACAAAAAGAAAAACAAATAGACTTTGAGTAATAATAAATTAGGAAGTGATTGAAATGACAATAATCATAGATCCTGAATATCGGAAATTAGCAACATTGTTAGCTCCTTATTGGGTGTATGACAAAGAAAAAAAGGAATTTATAATCCCAGAAGATGCACCAAAAAGAAATTCATGAAGCTGCTAAAAGGAAACAGGAACTTTGGGAAAAAAATATCAGGAATATTAAAAATTAAGAGAGTTTTTTTAACTCTCTTTTATTTTTTTAAAATTTCTCTTGCTTTTTTTATTTGAAAATAAAGTATATTTTTAGTATTAAATATGTTTTATTGGGGAGTGAACATGTTGAAATTATGTGATGAGAATAAAGAAAGTATAAAATTTAGATTTTTTTAGGTAGTAATGAAATTGATGCAAGAGACTTATCTAAGTTTTTTTAGATGCAACAGTAACAACTTTTGAAAAAAATTGTAAATAACTCAGAACAAGATGCTTTTATCAAATTAAATATCTCTGCAATAGAAAAAAAGGGAGTTTTTTTAATTGAACTAGTTTCTTTAATAAGTAAGAAACTTCCTAAAATTTTTGAAACAATAAAAAAATTCAAAAAGAAATTATTGGAGCTTTTTAAAGAATTTTTTTAGAGATAAAAGAAAAAAATTGAAAGATAAAAAAATATAGAAGCTAAAGAAGATGGACTATATTATAATGATACTAAAAAAATTGAAAAATTATTATTATAAACCAACTATGATTATTATGGGAGATGCTAAAAGCCAAAAAAAGAAGTCGATGAAGCTTTAAGAAATTTTGCTATCAATCTTCCAAAAAGAAAGAGAATTGAATGTAGAAACTTCTATGGGAAATTTTAAAAATAGATGAGAAAAGTAAAAGAAAGCATATTAGAACCTCTTCCTGAAAAAGAAAAATAAAAAAAGAAACAGTAATTAATAAATATAAAAGGGAAGTAATTGTAAAAAAACCCGATTTACCTTGTCAGTCTATGTGGGAGTTAATTACAGATAAAGTTATAAAAGGCAACTATTTTAGATGAAGATTTTAAAAAGTTAGTTATAGATAATAAAATAAAATTCGGAAATTCTGATAAATTGCTAGTTGAAATTGAAGAAATAAAAAAACAGTGGATAAAGATTTGAATATTTTTAGATGTTCACTACAATGTTATAAAAAGTTTACCTTAAAAAAATGATATAGAGCAAAAAAATCATTATTTTAAAGAACCATTTAATTGGTTCTTTCTCTTTACAAAAATTTCCCTTGACTTTATCCAGTTAAAAAAATACACGGAATTTTTAGAATTTATGAATATACTAAAAAAATATAATATAAGATACAGGAGGTTTAAAAGAAAAAAACTTATGAATAATCAAGAAAAAGCAAAAAGAAGAATTTATACAAGTATATATTGAGCACTGTAAAAAAATGTAAAGAAATAGCATATATTAAAAAATCCATATGGCATGTTAGATGGACATGGTCGTGAAACAAAAAGAGTTAACAATTAAACTTCTTGAAGAAATGGAAAGAATTAAGAAAAAAATATGATGTTCATAAAAATAGATTTTTTTACTATGAAGATGCTAGTAAAATTTTTCAATAAAGTTTTTTGATGAATAATATAGACAATTGAAAGCACTGGGATTAAACTAAGTGCTTTTTTTCTTATTCTTTATAAAATGTGTTAGAACACTCGTGACTCTAGCACTCGTAGGGGCGTTAGTCGTGAGTAGTTCACAACATAATGGATATTATTAAAACCTAGATACTCTCTATCAATATAGATTTCTTTTTATTGGAACAACATCTGAAATAAAGAAAAATACTATCTGTTATTGTTTTTTTCCTATATGATAAAAAAACAAGAATGAATATCAGATTCTTCTATATTCAAATAAAAAAATCTAATCTTTCTTTTGCCTTTTTCACTTCTATGATTTAAATTACCCATTGGTATTGCCTCAATAAATAAAGTCCCAAGTTTCCTTAGGACTTTTATATTAGTCAATTCAATGTTTAGTTGTACATTGAGAAACATAATTGTATCAATTCAATGTTATCCCCTACATTGAGAAAGGTATTTTGTTTAATTTATTTTTAACTCATTAGTCTTATAAAGTCAAACTATAAAAAAACAAATTTACTATCAACAAATTATCAACAAAAATCTACTTCCCCAACAAAAAGCCCTCAACTTTTTTTCAAGTTCGGGCTTTTTTTGTAGAAATTAAACTATAAAGTGTATTTTAATATCTTTTAGTATTACAATATTTTTTTAATTATCACTATAATGTCCTTTACACTGTAATATAACTATAAAAATCATTTTCTATTTTATAGACTAATCTATCTTTGTCATTGATTCTCCTACTATATAATCCTGTTAAATTATTGGTTAGTTTTTTTCAGGTTTTACCTATTCCATTCAATGCTCCGTTTCTTTCAATATCTTTTTATAAGTTCATTTATTTTTCTTCAATGTTTTCTTATCTTGAGTTTGAAAATATAAATATTCTTCCCAGGCTTGAATAGAAAAAAACTAATTTTTCATTATTCCATAGCCTCCAATTCTTCAATAGTTTTCATAATAACTTTACCATCTTTTACTTCATTAATTGAATTTTTCTAAAAGCTTTTATATTTTCATTTGAATAAAATGGATCTATTGAGACACTAAAAAGGAATTCTTTTTTTCTCTTGTTAATTTTTGCAAATATAGTAAATGCAGTTGTTATATTAATACCTAAATCATTACAAACAATTTCCATCTCTTTTTCAAATCTTCATCCATTCTTATATTTACTAATTTCATTGACATTTTTACAACCTCCTTTATTGTCTTTATATTGTATATATTATATCTTTACATGTAAAAAAAGTCAAGGATGAAATAAAAGCCCTAATTTTACTTAGGACTTTTTACTTTATATATTTTTTTGTTATCTAACACTTCTTATCTTAATTTTTAGATTTGTTATTTTATAGCTATTATTTATTGATGTCTAAAAAAATAAATAATTTTTAATAAGTAACAAATAAATAACAAAAATACTCTTCCCCAACAAAAAAAGCCCTCAACTTTTTTTGCAAGTTCGGGCTTTTTTTGTAGAAATTAAACTATAATTAAGGAAACGATACAAGATAAATATAACATTATTTAATTATTTTGTCAACAACTTTTTTTGATTTTTTTAATAAAATTTTTTTAAAAGTAATTTTTTTAATATTATTATTTTATAAAATTATATTGATATATATAAATTTTTTTATTAAAAAAATTTCTTAAAAAAATCATAAAAAAATTTTTTTCTTACTATTTCAAATATTAGGAATGTAATAAAATTTTTTTACTATCAAATTTTTTTATATTCTATAGATATTTTTTTATTTTTTTCTAAAAAAACTAAAAAAATACTATAACTATAATAACCATATTATTAATTATATAAGTAATATCTGCACCAATATATGATGATAGATAGCCTGCATATAAAAACTCCCAAAGGAATCAATCCACCTGAAAAAAATGATAATAATGAGAAAAAAACGACTTTTGATATTTAATTTCAACATTCTTTTTGAAATGAGGGATATTAATGGAACATTTACAAGAGTAGTTATTATTCCAATAAAAAAATTGAAAAAAATATAAATATCACAAAAATATATATAATGGTTATATTTAAACAATACTATGGATAAGAAGCCTAATAAACACATCAGTAAACTATTTAATATAAACAATAATTTTAATTTCTTCAGAAATTTAAATTTCTCATTATAATAAATAAAAAAATTCCTGCAAACACGCTCCCTACTCCATAAGCAGTAGCTGAAAAATCCAAATAACTTTTCTGATATTTTATATTTTTTTGAATTAATATTCCAGGATTAATTATTTCATCATTACTAGCTATAAAAAAATTTAAAAAAACATAACTAATATAAAGAAATTTAAAACAATTTTTATTATTTTTTTATGTAAATTATTCCTTCTTTAAAGTCTTTAATGAAATTAGAATCTTCTTTGACTAGGTTACTATCTTTCTCATATTTTATTAATAATTCTTGTAAAAAAAGAGAAAAAATAAGCTAATGACACTATTAACAAAAATAAAAAATTAAAAATCAAATATAGAAAATAGATATGTTCCAATAACTGGTCCAATAATTATAGTAATATTTTCTAAAAAAACTTTGTAATCCATTGTATTTTTTTCAAGTGTTTCAGGAGTATTGAGTTCTGAAAATATTACCTTGGAAGCTATAATAAAAAAATGTTGAAATAATATTTATGAAAAGTGAGATAAAAAAATAAAAAGAATTAACGAATTAGAATTTCTAAAAATATAAAAAAATAGAATAAAATATAAAAATTGAGGTTAAGAAATCACATGTTAAAAATAACATTCTTTTTTTATTAAATTTTTTTCAATTATTGTTCCAACAAAAAATTGAAATAACAATAGTTGGAAGATTAACCATTGCGAAGAAGAAACCCGTTATTTTTTTAAATTTTTGAGTAATATTTAATATATATAATGGTAAAAACTATTAGATATATTGTATTACCAAATAAAGATACTGCTCTACCTAGTAATAGTAATTTTATATTACTTTCCTTGCTTTTGCACTTTAATCCTCCATAGATATTTTTTTATATTATTTTTATAAATTTTTTTCCAAAAAATAATATCCCAAGTTGTTTTAACTACTCATTTTTTTATAATTAGATAGAGTAAAAATATTTAAAAATATTACTTATTTGATCTCAAATTTATTATCTTTTAAAAATAATAGCTTGACTATTATTTATTGCAATAATATTTAAATTATCCTTATATTTTTTTCAACTGTTTGCTTCGCACTTTCTTCAAAAGGGAAATTCATTTAAGTGAGGAACTATATAGAAATCAACTAAATTTAATCCCGAATATTCTTTTTAAATCTTTTGCAATAGTTTTATCATCCATTAAATCATTATATTCTATATCTTTGGAAGTAATTATTGCTCCTGCTGATTCTCCAATATAAGTCATTCCAAAATTTACTCTATTCTTTATAAAAATCAATTAAATTTTTTTTCTTTTTTTAATTCTTGTAGTAAATAGAATGTATTTCCTCCACCAATATATAAATAATTAGCCTTTTCTCTATTTTATTCTTGATAGTTTTTTTCATCTAATTTTTGAAATTTCTAAATTTTCTACTTCCATTCCTAGACTTTTTAAATACTTCTTTTTGCTTCATCAACTAAAAATTTAGTTTCTTCATCTATATTAGCAGTGGGGATAAATAAAACTTTCTTTCCTTCAGTATCATTACTCATAAAATCTTTAAATATATCTTTTTACTCCTGTAAAATACGAACATAAAAAAATAGATTTTTTTCATATAATTACCTCTTTATTTCAAAAAAATTTTTATTAAATTCCAAAAAAATACCAAAACTCCCCAGTGAGAATTCTTTTGTAGAACTATCCAATTCATTACCTAAACTTTTTAAATTTAAAAAGACATTTCTTTTTTTATTTCTATTAAAATTATTTAGAAATTCTCTGTATAACTTTTTCTATATCTAATTTTTGAGTTTTTTTCAATTTCAATATTTTTTTAAAAAAATTTTTATCCATTTTAAAAAGTTCTTTTTTTATTTTCATTGGGAGAAAAAAACTAATTCTTCTTTATAAACATCATATTTGTTTGCCCACTCTTTAATAGCTTCTAATTTTTTTCTCCTTTAAGATATAAGTTAAATTGCTCTTCAATCTTTTCAACAGTTAAATTCATTTTTATTCCCCAAAAATCAATATTTGGAATATACCAAATAGTATCATAAGTCCAGCTCCTACTAAAGTTAAAAATTTTTATGTAATTTTAAAATTTTCATCTTCAACCAAAGTCTTTTTTTAAAAAGTATTAGCTAAGATCCCAAAGAATAATATCACTAAAAAAATATTCCAGTTGACATGGATAAAGTAAATAAGAATAAATTTTCACTCAATCCAAAAACTTTCTAGAAATAAAAAGTACTGTCATTACCCCAGGACAAGGACAAAGTCCCAAAAACAATCGAAAAAAACCCAAAAATATTTTTTTACTTTCGTTTCATGACAATGTTCACAACTTTTATTTCTTAAAAATAGAATAAATATTGTATAAACCTATTAAAAATAATTAAAAATAGAAGCTATCATTCTTGTTCTATTGTCTAAATCATAGAATAATAGCATTGAAGCTTTTATCTGATAAATTTATAATAAACTTCACTAATAAATATGCTGATAGACCTTGTAAGTATGCTATTAAAAGCTGATACTAAAAAGAAGTTTAGGAAAAATTTAATTTTTTTCTTTTTACTGAATATGTTAAAACTAAAGTTTTCCCATGACCTGGACCTAAAGAATGCACTATTCCATACAAGAAAGTAAAAAAATAATATCGTGTATATAACTTTATTATCTCCATTTTCTGTTAATTCACTTATTTTTTTCAACTATTACTTGCTGATATATTGCTATTTTATACATAATTAAATTAAAATTTGAAATCAACAAATAAACTAATGCAATCGCAATTATTCCAACTAAATATTTAACAATCTTTTTTTCATTAAAAATATACCTCTAATCTAAAAAAATTTTTACATCATTCCAATTGTCACATACATAGCGTATAAATAAAAAAATGATGTACCCAATAAATGCAAGAGAAAGTGCAAACATTATATTTTTTTAATAAACTCTTTCATTTAAATCACTTCCTTTATTTTAGCATTAAAAATCAATTTAAACATAATCATCGTTCCAAAAAAAGCTAATAAAAAAATATCCCAACTACTTTAAGTATTATTCCCATTATATCTTTCATTCAAATGTCACCTCATATTCATCTGGACTCACTAAATTAAAAGTAAAATTTAATCTTATCATTTTGTAAAAAAATTTCACTTTCGCCTTTAAATCATTCTTATTACTCTTATCCATTCTCAAAGAAGATAGATCATAGTCATAATTATAATAGTATTTCGTATCATATAAAGCTATAGTTAATTTAGAATTCTTATCTATCTTTTTCATCAATAGGAACAAAAAAATAAATCTCTAAACTATCATCTTCTAATTTTGCCTGTTCAAAAAAATTATATCATTTTTCCTTATAAGTTTTATTATTATATTTAATCCTTATATGCTTATATAAATGCTTTAGAAAAAACAATATTTCCCTTTTTCTACATTCATATCCTTGTCAGGCTTTTAAAAACTTTTCTATTAAGCTTTGTATTCAGCTCGTCTAAAAATTAATTGTATTTCCACACCTTCCATTTTCTTATTATCAGTCTTAAGAGTTAGAGCTGTTTCAAAAAAATACATGTGGATGTGAGAAAAATATTAAAACTAAAAAAATAAAAAAATAAAAATAAAAAAATTTTTTTTTCATTTGTTCATCTCTTTCTAATTTAATTTACTTTTTTTATAATACATCTATTTGTTTATTATATCAAATATTTTTTTATTTTTTTCTAAAAAAAGCTCTATTTCTATTACTAAGGTATTTAAAAATCTAATTGAAAAAAATACTTAATCTATGTTAATATTACTATATTAAGCTAATAAAAAAATAAAAAAAGGTGGTTATTACTTTGATACGATATACAATAAAAAAAGACTTCTATATTTAATACCTATATTATTTGGAGTAACTTTCCTAACTTTTTTTAATGTTATATTTAGCTCCTTCTGATCCAATTTCAATGAAATACAGTTCAATGGCTACCGTTGGAGATTCAAAATACATAGAAGAAAAAGAAGAAATGGGTTTAAATGATAGTTTTATAAAAACAATATACTAGATGGTCTAAAAAAATGTTTTTATCTGGTGATTTTGGTATATCTACTAAATACAATGTACCTGTAAAAGATGAAATAGCAAAAAAGACTACCTAAGACATTAGCCTTAACAGGAACATCTATTCTTATAACTATTTTTTTTAGCTTTTTCCTTTGGGAATAATTTCAGCTAAATATAAAAAAATAAATGGATAGATTATATAATTAGATTTTTTTCATTCACTGGTATTTCCATTCCTAGTTTTTTTGGTTAGGTTTGATGTTGATGTATACTTTTTTTCAGTTAAATTTAAACTTTTACCTATAGTTGGAAGCAAGGGAATAAAGAGTCTCATTCTTCCATCAGTAACACTTTCTGTATGGCTGGTTGCTGTATATATAAGAAGAATAAGAGCTTGTATATTGGAAGAAATAAACAAAGATTATGTTGTTGCTTTAGAATCCAAAGGAATTTCATCTTCAAAAAAATAATGTTATTCCATATATTACCAAACTCTTTATTAACAATAATTACTATGTTTGGAATGTCTATTGGTTCTATATTAGGTGGAACAACAATTATTGAAACAATTTTTGAATATCGTGGACTTGGAAAAATGGCAGCAGATGCTATAACAAATAGAGATTATTTTTTTAATGCAAGGTTATGTAATATGGACAGCTATAATTTATGTTGTTATAAATCTTCTTGTTGATATTCTTTATAAATATCTTAATCCTAAAAATTAAAATAGGAGATGATAGTTTATGATAAATAAAAAAATTTAATTATAAGTTTTCTATAATTTTAACATTAGCTGTCATTATAATTTTTTTATAACAGTTTTTTTGCAAACTATTTAGCTCCTTTTTAATCCTGATTATCAAAATTATGAAGCTATATCTCAAGCACCTAACTCTACTTATCTTATGGGAACAGATTATGTTGGTAGAGATATTTTTTTCAAGAATACTCTATGGTGGTAGATATTCTTTACTCATTGCTCTATTAGTAACTTTGCTTGTCGCTTTTATGGGAATTGTAATAGGATTAATATCTGGTTACTTAGGTGGAATAGTTGATATATTCATAATGAGAATAGTTGATATGATCATGGCTTTTTCCGTATATAGTTTTTGTAATAGCAGTTGTAACTATCTTTGGTGGAGGCTTAAAGAATTTAATTTTAGCTATGACCTTAATTAGTTGGACTAACTATGCAAGAGTTACTCGTGCTATGGTGATATCTTTAAAAAAATAATGATTTTATAAATCAAGCTAAATTGAGTGGTGCTAGTAACATTAGAATTATGTATAAGTATTTGGCACCCAATGTATTACCTTATTTAATTGTTTTGACAACACAAGATATTGCAAATAATCTTTTTGACATTGTCAAGTCTATCTCTTTTAGGAATTGGAGTTCAACCTCCAACAGCAGAATGGGGACTTATGTTAAGTGAAGGTAAAAAAATTTATTCAAACAGCACCCTGGATATTATTTTTTTTCCTGGTTTAGCTATATTTATTTGTGTGGTTGTTTTTAATTTACTTGGGGATAGTTTAAGAGATATACTTGATCCTAAAAAGTAATTTTTTTATATTTTTTTATTTATGTACAGGAGGTAATTGTGAAGAAAAAAATATTATTAGGAATTTTTTTGGCTCTTATTTCAGTTGGAATTTTAACAAGTTGTGGAACTGAAAAAGAAAAAGAAGCAGTGACAACAGAAGCTCAAGCTACTGGTGGACATATGAATATTGCTCTTTATTGGTTTGGAGAAACATTAGATCCAGCATTAGACTGGGATGGTTGGACATTGACAAGAGCTGCTGTAGGTGAAACATTAGTAACTGTTGATGAAAATTTACAATTAGTTGGTCAATTAGCTGATTCTTGGGAAAAATGTTGATGAAACAACTTGGAAATTTCATATTCGTCAAGGAGTAACTTTCCAAAATGGAAATCCTCTAACTCCAGAAGCAGTTAAAGCTTCTATAGAAAGAACAGTAAAAATAAATGAAAGAGGAGAATCGGCATTAAAGCTAGCTAGTATAGATGTTGATGGAGAATATGTTATTATAAAAACAAAAGAACCTTATGGTGCATTTTTAGCAAACATATCTGATCCTATGTTTATAATTGTTGACACTAGTGTTGATACTTCTAAATTTAAAGAAACACCAGTTTGTACAGGTCCATATATGGTAACTTCATTTAAACCTGCTACTTCATTTGAAGTTGTTGCTTATGAAAAACTATTGGGGAGGAAAACCTGCACTTGATAGTGTAACTGTATTTAATATAGAAGATGATAATACAAGAGCTCTTGCATTACAATCAGGTGATGTCGATATGGCTCAAGGTATAAGAGCTGGAGATATAGCTTTATTTACTGATAATAAAGACTATATTGTTAAGACAACAACTGGAACTCGTATTGAATTTATGATAATGAATACAGTAAAAATCTCCTTTGAGTGATAAAAAAATCTTCGTCTAGCTTTTTAATTCAGCAGTAGATTATGAAGCTATTGCTAAAGTTATTGGTGGAGGAGCAGTTGCTGTTGGTGCTCCATTCCCTCCTAGTGCACCTTATGGTTATGATGAACTTAATAAGCAAACTTTTGATTTAGAAAAAGCAAAAACTCTTTTAGCAAAAAGCTGGATATAAAGATACAGATAATGACGGTTATGTTGATAAAGATGGAAAAAAATCTTGAACTAAATATCTATGGAAATAGTGGTGCTAGTGGAAGAGGTGGTACAACTATATCTGAACTTTTAGAATCTCAATTAAAAAAATGTTGGAATAAAAGTTAATGTTAAAATTGCTGAAAAATATTGATGATATTAAAAAAAGAATTTAGAATTTGATCTTTTATTCCAAAACTGGCAAACAGTTTCAACTGGAGATTCTCAATGGTTCCTAGATAATGCTTTCAAGACCGATGGAAGTGGAAACTATGGTAAATATAGTAACAAAGAATTAGATGACCTAATCAATAAACTTACTACTACATTTGATGTAAAAGAACGTCAAAAAAATAACAAAAAGAAGCTAGTCAAATAATAATAGATGAAGCTTATGGAACATATATAGTGAGTCAAGCTAATGTAAATGTTTCAAATAATAAAGTGGAAAAATATGCATAATTTTCCCAATAGACTATTATTTCTTGACAGCAGATACAAAAAAATAACAAAAATAGGAAAGTGATTTTTATGAAACCTCTATTAGAAATTAAAAAAATTTGAATATCAACTATAAAAAAATTCTATAAAAGCTGTAAAAAAATGTTAATCTAACATTGGAAGATAATCAAATTATTTCAATAGTTGGTGAAAGTGGAAGTGGAAAGAGTACTCTGATAAGAGCAATACTCAAACTGCTTCCAACAGGTGGAAAAAAATAGAAAGTGGGAATATCTTTTTTTTAGAAAAAGATATTCTTACTTTAAATAAAAAAACAACTTAATAAACTTAGAGGAAAAGATATAGGAATGATATTTCAAGATCCTAATTCAACTATGGATCCAATAAAAAAACTATTGAAAAACAGTTTATTGAGTATATTTTTAGAGCATAATAATATATCTAAAAAGGAAGCCATTGACCTAGCAAAAAAAGTATTTATTAAAGCTTAGCTTAACTGATGTAGATAGAATTTTAAAAATCCTATCCATTTGAGCTTTCAGGTGGAATGAAACAAAGGGTTGCAATTGCTATGTCAATGGCTCAAAGTCCAAGATTATTATTGGCTGACGAACCAACTAGTGCTCTTGATGTTACTGTTCAAGCACAGGTTATTCAAGAATTAAAAAAATAAGAGAAAAATTTTAATACAGCTATTATTTTAGTTACTCACAACATGGGAGTAGCTTCATATATATCTGATAAAATTGCTGTTATGAAAGATGGGGAACTTATAGAATTTGGAGATAAAGAACAGATTATTAATAATCCTCAAAAAAGAGTATACAAAATCATTGTTAAATGCTGTTATAAATTTAAAATAGAAAAATTAAGGAGAGCTTATGAGTGAAGATTTATTAATTATAGAAAAACATTTCAAAATCATTTACAGTTGATAAAAAAATAAAGAATTAAAAAGCTCTTAAAAAAATATAAATATTAGATTAAAAAAAGGTGAATGTATAGGAATTGTTGGAGAATCTGGTTGCGGAAAAATCTACTTTAGCTAGAATAATAGTTGGAATAGAAAAAGAAAACATCAGGTAAAATTATCTTTGATGACAAAGAAATAGACAGTATTTCTAAAACAAAGGATATTCAAATGATTTTTTTCAAAAATCCTCTTTCATCTTTTTAATCCACGTATGAAAATTATTGACTATATGTGGGAACCTCTTAGAAACTATTTTAAATTATCTAAAAAAAGAAAGTATTCCTCTCATAACTAAATCTTTAGTAGATGTTGGTTTAGATGAAACTGCTCTTGAAAAAAATATCCACATGAATTTTTCAGGAGGGCAACTTCAAAGAATTACAATAGCTAGAGCAATAATAATTAAAACCTAAATTAATAGTTTGTGATGAAATTACAAGTGCATTAGATGTTTCAGTTCAAAAAAACAAATTCTAGAGCTTTTTAAAAAAATTACAAAAAGATTTAGCTTTATCATATCTTTTTATTGGACATGATTTAGCTGTTGTTCAGAATATTAGCCAGAAAAATTGTTGTCATGTATATGGGAGAAATAGTAGAAGAATTAAATTCTATTGATTTAAAAACTAAAGCAAAACATCCCTATACAAATTTACTTTTTAAATTCTGTTTTTGAAGTCAATAAAGTATGATAGTGAACTACTCACGACTAACACCCTACGAGTGCTAGAGTCGAGAGCTTCATAAGATAACTGAAAAAGTAAGTTATCTTCTAAGAAGTTTGGTTTTAAAAACCCTTATTCTTTTTTTGGCTAGTCCACGATAGCCACTACTGGATAAGACTTGCATCTACACTGCTACTTTTTATCTGTATATTATATTTAAAAAGAACAACTATACAGAACAGTGAATATTTTACAAGGCTACTGTTTACTAGCCTTAACTCCATATATTCAGTTGCTAATGTTCTAAATATATTATACACTAAAAACTAGTAAAATTGCAAATTTTAGTGCAACATTTTCAATGTTGGTGTTATTCATACCCTACGAGTACTTGTCTCACGGCTAACACCCCTAACGAGTGCTAGAGCCACGAGTGTTCTAACACACTTAATAAAAAAATTATTGTAGATCATAGTCAATAATAAATTATATTTTTTTATTTTAAAAATTTTTATTAGAAAATTTTTAAATATCTACTTGATTTTTATTTAAAGTTTGTTATATCATTATAATAAGTAAAGGTTATTTTTAAAATGACTTTAAAAAAATTAAAAATTATATAAATTTCTAAGGAGGAAAAAAATGGCAAAAAATAGTAGAATGTATTCCAAATTATAGTGAAGCGTAAGGATTTAGCAAAGATTGAAAAGAATCGTAGCACCATATAAAAAAATAATCCTAAAGTTAAACTTCTAGGTGTTGAACCAGATGCAAATTACAACAGAACAGTTGTTACAGTATTAGGAGATCCTGAAGAAGTTAAAAAAAGCTGTTATTGAATCAATAGGAATTGCAACTAAGGAAATAGATATGAACGTTCATAAAGGTGAACACAAAAGAATGGGAGCAACAGACGTTGTACCTTTCTTACCAATTCAAGAAATGACTACTGAAGAATGTAATGAAATTTCAAGAGAAGTGGCTAAAAGCAGTTTGGGAACAATTCCAATTACCTGTTTTCTTATATGAAAGTACAGCAACTGCTCCAAACAGAGTGTCTCTACCTGATATCAGAAAAGGTGAATATGGAAGGAATGGCAGAAAAAAATTAAAACAACCTGAATGGGCTCCAGATTTTGGAGAAAGAGCTCCTCACCCTACTGCAGGAGTTACAGCTATTGGTTGTAGAATGCCTTTAATAGCTTTCAATATCAACTTAGCTACAACAGATATGGATGTACTCAAAAAGAAATAGCTAAAGCTATCAGATTCTCAAGTGGAGGATTTAGATTCATCCAAGCTGGACCAGCTGAAATTTTTAGATAAAGGATTTGTTCAAGTAACAATGAACATCAAAGACTACACTAAAAACCCTATTTACAGAATTATGGAAACTGTAAAAATGGAAGCTAAGAGATGGGGAGTAAAAAGTTACTGGTTGTGAAATCATAGGAGCAACTCCATTCGCATCATTAACTGACTCTTTAAAAATACTACTTAGCATGTGATGGAATAAAAAGATGACGTAGATGCTATGTCTATGGAAAAAGTTGTTGAATTAATGGTTAAATACTTAGGTTTAACTGATTTCGACGTTAAAAAAAGTTTTTAGAAGCTAACATCTAATAAGTAGATAAAAACAAAAAAAGGCTGTTACAGAAATAATTTTGCAACAGCCTTTATCTTAATAAACTATAAAGGGAGGGATTATGCAAGCTGATTTAGTTTTATATAATATTGGACAATTAGTTACATCAAGAGAACTTGATAACAGTAAAAATGGACAATATTGAAGTAATAGAAAAATAATGGATATATAGTAATAGAAAAAGATATAATAGTTGCTGTTGGTAGTGGAGAAGTTCCAAAAGAATATCTTTCTCCTGCAACAGAAATGGTAGATTTAAGTGGTAAATTAGTTACACCTGGACTTATAGATTCTCACACTCACTTAGTTCATGGAGGTTCAAGAGAAAAATGAATTCGCTATGAAAAATTGCTGGAGTACCTTATCTTGAAATATTAGAAAAAGGTGGAGGAATTTTAAGTAGTTTAAAATCTACAAGAAATGCAAGTGAACAAGAACTTATAGAAAAAAACTTTAAAAAAGTTTAAGACATATGTTAGAACTTGGTGTTACAACTGTTGAAGCTAAAAGTGGATATGGTTTAAATTTAGAAGATGAGTTAAAAGCAATTAGAAGTTACTAAAAATTTTAGGTTACTTACAACCTGTTACTTTAGTTTCTACATTTATGGCTGCTCATGCTACACCACCTGAATACAAAGAAAAATAAAGAAGGATATGTTCAAGAAGTTATAAGAATGTTACCTATTGTTAAAGAAAGAAACTTAGCAGAATTCTGTGATATCTTCTGTGAAGATAAAGTTTTCTCTGTTGATGAAAGTAGAAGAATACTAACAGCTGCAAAAGAATTAGGATATAAATTAAAGATACATGCTGATGAAATCGTTTCACTTGGTGGAGTTGAACTTGCTGCTGAATTAGGAGCAACTTCTGCTGAACACTTAATGAAAATAACTGACTCAGGAATAAATGCTCTTGCTAATAGTAATGTAATAGCTGATTTACTTCCTGCAACTTCATTTAACTTAATGGAACACTATGCTCCAGCAAGAAAAATGATAGAAGCTGGAATACAAATAGCTTTATCTACTGACTATAACCCTGGTTCTTGTCCATCTGAAAACTTACAATTTGTTATGCAAATTGGAGCAGCTCATTTAAAAATGACTCCTAAAGAAGTTTTCAAAGCAGTTACTATAAATGCTGCAAAAGCTGTGGATAAACAAGACACAATAGGTTCTATTGAAGTTGGTAAAAAAGCTGATATAACTGTTTTTGATGCTCCAAGTATGGCTTACTTCTTATATCACTTTGGAATAAATCATACTGACAGTGTTTATAAAAACGGAAAATTAGTTTTCAAAAAGATAAAAAGAAAGAGGATATTATGAAATATAATTTAGAAAATTTAATAAAAGATTTTTAATTCAAAGAAAAAATTAAAATTTTTATTCTTTTGGGGACATACAGAAAATGGAGATGAGATAACAAAAGCTTGTTTCAGTCAGTGGTATAGCTGTAAATTTGTTGTAGATGACATCACATATCATACTGCTGAACAATATATGATGGCTCAAAAAGCATTATTATTTGGTGATAATGAAATTTTCCATAAAAATTATGAGTTCAAAATCTCCAAAAAGAATATAAAGAATTAGGAAGAAAAAAATTAAAAATTTCTCTGATTCTAAATGGAATGAAAATAAGTATCAAATAGTTTTTAAAAGGAAATATTGCTAAATTTCTCAAAATGAAAAAATTAAAAACTTTTCTTTTTAAATACAGGCACTAAAGTTTTGGTTGAAGCTAGCCCTTATGATAAAATTTGGGGGATTGGACTTTCAGCTGATCAAGAAAAATATTGAAAAATCCTTTAACTTGGAATGGAGAAAATCTTTTAGGTTTTGCTCTTATGGAAGTTAGAGATTTAATTAGTGAGTAATTTAAATTTTAGGAGGAATAAAAATGAAATTAGTAGAATTAGATGTATTGAAATTTTTTTGGACGTAGTTGACTCAAACTCACCTGCACCTGGTGGAGGATCAGTTTCTGCTCTTGCATCATCTTTAGGAGCAAGTTTAGCAAGAATGGTTGCTCATTTAAGCTTTGGAAAGAAAAAAACTATGAAGCTCTAGCTGATGATGTTAAAGCTAAATTCGTTGCAAACTTTGATGAATTATTAAAAAAATTAAAAACGAATTAAACGATTTAATCGACAGAGACTCTGAAGCATATAACACAGTTATGGCTGCATACAAATTACCTAAAGAAACTGACGAAGAAAAAAAGCTGCAAGAAGTGCTGAAATTCAAAAATCTTTAAAATATGCTATTCAAACTCCTTATGATATAGTTGTTTTTATCAGGAAAAAGCAATCTCTTTACTAGGAGAAATCTTAGCAAATGGAAACCAAAATGCAATAACTGACATTGGTGTAGGAACTATGTTATTAATGGTAGGACTTGAAGGTGGAATCTTAAATGTTAAAGTTAACCTATCTTCAATAAAAAGATGCTGAATATGTAGAAAAAAATAACAAAAAGAAATCTACGATATAAAAAGCTACTGCTGAAAAAGAAAAAAAGAAAGAATAATGGGAATAGTTAACGCTGCATTATAATTAAAATTTTTCAAAGGATTGTTATATATAAAATTTATATGTAACAATTCTTTTTATGGTAAAAATAAAAAAACATAAATTATTTAAATAGGAGGAATGAAATGAGGGGAAAATTTTTAAAAACTATTTTTTTATTTATTAATTTTAATTTCTATCTCTGCTTGTAACCAAGTAACTGATCTTTTTAATACTGTTGATTATATTGGGACTGTTAAAAAGATTGAAATTAACTCGCCTGATCTCTATAGTAAAGATATGATTACTATTGAAGATTTAGTTCATGGTTTCTTAAAAGCTAACTATAGCGAGGTTACAAAAAGCTGATATTAAATGGGAAAAAAATTAGGAAATTTAGATAATGGTCAAGTACTACAAGCAGGTTATAAAGATGCTTCTGTAATAATAAGAGCTATAAAGAATGGTGATTTTGTTCAAGTTAAACCAATAGAAATTGAGTTTAATGGTAAAAATGGGAATAGATATACTTTTTGATGTTCCATTTAAAAAAACCAACTGATGAAACTAAGGTTTCTGAAAGTGTTTCTAATACTAGCTCTAATACTATTCCAAAAAAATACTAATTATAATACTAGTTCAACTTCAAAATGAAAATTATTCTAATAACTCTAATTCTGACCAATTTTATACCAAGTATCAATGGTAGTACTGCTTATCAAACTGAAACTGATGATAAAATTTATGATCAAATTAGAAATAAATTTGGTAAAGTTGTTAAAGATAAATATGTTGGTGGTAGCTTAATAAATTTTTATTAAAAAAATTCAAATGATCCTTTAGAGTATGAATATTTAAGAGCACAATTTCATGAAATTTTAGATACTATGTACGTTACAGAAGATAAAGTAACTTATTATTATTTAAATGATATAATTTCTAACTTAGCTGATAAAGCTGATACTAATATGTTAATGCAAGAAGATTTTACTGTAAAGGGTAAAAAAATTATATTATACTGTTTCTTTTCCAAAAAAATTATGCTACAAATACACCTAGCTGGGTAAAATTTGAAATTTTTGAAAGAGAGTTCAAAGATGGACTAGCTCTTCGTACTGCTCATGTTAGCTGTGCTATTAATGGAGTAGAATACAAAGATTGGGAAGCAGTATATGCAATTTTTGACTAAGATTTAAATAAACTATAGAGTTGTTTATATTCATACTATTAACAACTCTTTTTTTCTTTTAATATTATCAATTTTTCTAAGATAACTTACAAAAAGAGTACTTTTTTTTTAGAGAATATTATTGATATAAATAATAAAATATTATATAATTTATATAAATAATTTTTAAGAGGTGAATGATGGATAATATAAAAACAGAGAATTAGACAAATTGAAATTTTTAGCACTTACTCTTTTTATGATAATTTTAGTTTGTTTTTTTAACATATATAATTAACGAAAGTGAAAATATATTCTTAGGTTTATTTAGAATTATTACTTCTCCAGCTATTTTTAGTAACTGATTTCATTAAAGTTGGTGGTATAGGAGCAGCCTTTTTAAACGCACTCTAATTTTATCTTTTAACTATTTTCTAGTGAGATTATTTAAGATAAAAAAATAACTGGAGTAGTTATAGCTATGTTCTTTACAGTTTTTTTGGTTTTTCATTTTTGGAAAAAAATATTTTTAAATATCTTACCTTTTTTTATCTAGGCGGTATTCTCTATAGTGTATACACTTCAACTGATTTCTCAGAACATCTTATCTCTATTGCATTTTCAAGTGCTCTAGCTCCTTTTTATTAGTAGTGTTGCTTTCTATGGGGAAGTTGCTTATGAAACATCTTATATTAATGCAATTTTTGATTGGTGTTTTAATTGGATTTATTGTTGTACCTTTGGCAAAGAGTCTTTACGATTTCCATGAAGCGTTATGATTTATATAACCTAGGTTTTTACAGCTGGAATATTGGGTCTCAGTTATAATGGCTGTTTTGAAGTTATATCATTTTGAAATCAACCCACAATTTCTTGTATCTTCTGAGTATGATATGGCATTGAAAATTATATGTTCTTCTGTGTTTGTTGCCTTTATAATTGTAGGCTTCTATATAAATAATAATTCTTTTCTCAGGATATTTTAAACTAATGAGAGATGATGGTTATAAATCTGATTTCGTTCAAAAAAATATGGCCATGGTCTAACTTATATTAATATGGGTATGATGGGACTTATCAGTGTTGTTTTTGTGACTTTTACAGGACAAACTTTTAATGGACCTATACTAGCAGGACTATTTACTGTTGTTGGATTTTCAGCAAATGGAAAAACTATTTTTAATACTATACCTATATTTATAGGAGTACTTCTTGCAAGTTTTGGAAGTAAAGGGAAACACTTTTACAGTAGCTATTTCAGGACTATTTGGAACAGCTCTTGCTCCTATATCAGGTGTATTTGGTCCTGTTGCAGGTATAATTGCTGGTTGGTTACACTTTAGCAGTTGTACAAAAATGTCGGTTTGGTCTCATGGTGGACTTAATCTTTACAATAATGGTTTCTCAGCAGGTATTGTTGCAGGATTTTTTTACTTCCTATATTCAATATGATAACTGATAATAACAATCAAAGAAAAATGAATATTCAAAAAGAAACATATGAATTTTTTTAAAAGCTGTACAAAAAAATATAAAAAAATAAAATGGAAGGAAGAAGAAGGTGAAGATAAATGAAATTATTAGATATTCCTAATTTAAAAATTTTTAAAAAGTTGGAGTAGATAGTGATCCATTAAACAACAATAATTTAGAATATTTAGAAAAACAAAAATGCAATTGCTGCTTTGATAGTGAATCATGCTGGAGATAAGGTTTTATTTGTAAATCAGTATAGACCTGGGGTTCATAACTATATATATGAAGTTCCTGCTGGACTTATTGATGAGGGTGAAGAGCCTATTCATGCTCTTTGAAAGAGAAGTTAGAGAAGAAACAGGTTATAGAAGAGAAGATTATGATATTATCTATGATAGTACTACTGGATTTTTAGTTTCTCCAGGCTATACAACTGAAAAGATTTTTTTATCTATATAATAAAAATTAAAAATCTGATGATATTGTTCCTTTTAGAACTTGACTTAGATGAAACTGAAAAATCTATACACAAGATGGATAGATATTAGAGATGCAGGAAAAACTTACCTTAGATATGAAAACAATTTTTTTCACTTCATATCTATGCTAATATAATAAGATAAGGGGCATATAGCCCCTTATTAATTTTTAAAACAGTTATAATATTTCTAATTTCTTTTATCATTACGAATAGATTGCCAATAATCAATATTACAACCCATATTTTGAACTTATCTCTTTCTTCTGTTCTTGCAAAAATCTGAAAACTTTTTATATTTCTCTCTTATAGACTTATCTTCTAATTCTTCTTTTGTATATGGAATATAAGTAAATTCTTTCAAAAGAGCTATTGAATATTCGTCATTTTGTTCTGGATAATATCCATCTGCTAACATTTTTTTGAGTATAGTATTTATTGTAGAAAAAAATGCTATAACCCAAGATATCATTAATCCTATAAATGATATTAAAAGCTCCATATTTGTATTCTACAAAAAATTTCTTTTGCGTATATATTTTATAAAAATTTGAGATAAAAAGAATTAAAAAGATAAATTCCTCCCATAAATAAGAAACTTTTTAAATCTTATCTTGCTGCAGGCACAAAAGCATCTTTCATGTAACCTTCTTTTTTTAATAAAAAAATTTAAAAAATTTTTAAAAGAAACCTTTTGTATATTCTTCTATTAATGAGTCATCATTTTTTTATAGTAAATCACTTAAATAACTTTGATGAACTCTTATTATAGTTTCCATTATAAACTTTGCTTCCTCTTCTTTTTATGTTTCCTTCTTTAACCATTTTATTTATAATAGGCAAATCTCTATCATATATGTTTCCTTGGATCAACATAGCCTTTGTTAAGTCTATGTGTCCCTCAATTTCATCAGGAAAGATTTCATAGTATTTTTTTATAATATTTTCAAGCTTATAGCTATATTTTCCAAAAAAATAGAGTATGGAATATTTCAGGTTGTTCAAAAGAATGTTTTGTAAAAAAATCTTATAAACTGTTTCATAGACTTCTATCGCTTTCATATCTGCTGTTATTTCATTTTTTTAAATCATTTAAATAGTCTTTTAAATAATTTATAGATGCATACAATATTAAGACTTCTAAATTTTCAAAAATAATTATAGATTGTAGCACTATTATACCCTGCTTTTTCTGCTATCTTTTTTTAATAGATAACTTTTCTAAGCCTTCATCTAATATTAATTCTTGAGTTGCTTCTATGAAATACATCATAACTCTTTTTTTTCTTTATATTCATTTCTTCCACTATAATCCCCCTTAAAAAGAGTTGTTATTATTTATATCCATGCCATATTTTTTTAATATCAATACCCAACAGAAAAATAGTAAGTATTGAAAACATACTTGTTGTTGCGACAATTTCTCCTGCTAAATCTCCATCAGCTTTCATTTCTTTTGCCATAGTGTAAGAAGCAACTGCTGTAGGGACAGGCACTCATTGAGAGCAATGCAACTAATTCTATTCCTTGAAAACCTATTAATTTACCAATTCCTATAGTGATTAATGGATTTACTATAAGCCTTAATAGATTTACTGAGATTAGATATTTTATATTTTTTTAACATGTTTCCAAACTGTAACTCAGCTCCTAAGACTATAAAGGCAAGAGGAGTTGAAATTTTTAGAAATATCTGATAACGTTTTTATATATTGGTTTAGGAATATTTATTTCTTAAACAGAATAAATACCATTCCTAATAAAGTTGCAATAATTAAAGGATTTTTTTAAATACTTGTTTTACTAGCTTTTAATTTGCTTATTTCTCTACCTGAATAATACTCTAATATTATAACTGCTAAGACATTGAAAGTTGGAATAACAACAATTGTTAAAAAGTGAAACAGTTGCTAAACCTTCCTTTCCATAGATACTATCTACAATAGCTAAACCAAATAAAACAAAATTTCCTCTATATACTCCTTGAATTAAAAACAGATAATTTTTTTCTTTCTTTTTACTTTTTGGCATATAGATTAACCAGGCTAAAAAGACTATAACAAAAATGATTATAAAAAGCATAGCCTAGTAATTTTAAATTGTCTATGGAAAGTTTAGATAAATCTCCAATATTATAGACATTTAAAAAAATAGTAAGGTACTCATAAACACTCTAAATACTAATTTATTCATGGTATTTAAACTACTCTCATCTACCATTTTTGATCTTTTTAGAAAAAACCCTAATGTCATTATAAAAAAATATTGGTAAGACTACATTAAGTGCTAATAAAAAAATTTTTCCATATTTATATCTCCATTTTTATGATTATCTTTCTATAGATTTTTTTTCTCCATAAGCTATCCAACCTTCTGTTGCTATAAGTAAAGCACCATCTTCTATCTTCATCAAAAAAATAATGATGTTCTGGTACATTTTCAAAAAGAAATTCTAAAACCTTTAAAAAAATCTTTTTCCTGAAAATACTAATTCACTATTTGTTATTCCATCTCCAATATAATGAATTTCGTTACTTGCTAATATTTCTTCTTTTTATATTTTTAAAACTCAAAAAAATTTTTATCATATCTAAGAAATTATTTTTTTCTTAAAATCATAACTTATATAATTATTTTTCTTTTTGATAAATCTATTTTTTTGTACCTAAAAACTTAAAGTTATTATTTAAATATTCTACTCCATAATCACTATCTGGAAAAATAATAGATATTTTTCTGTTTTACTCACAAATTCTTTTTATTTCATTTTCAATTTCTTCAGCAAATGTCATTTAAATATCACTCCTGCTTCTTTTGTACCAAAAGTAATAGATCCATCTCATCCATAGGAATCTTTACAAATTCACAGTATCTTTCTCATTTTTTTCTTCTATTTCTAAATATAGTTTAGGGCTTAAAGTCTTTGGTAGCTCGTCTATAACTTCTAATTTAACTAAATTTTTTTAAAATATGTCTATCAAGTATAGCAACATCTGCTCCAAAACCTACATTTCTTAAAAAAATGTCCTGCCTCTTTATATGACATTCCTTTAATATTTTTTTACTATCCAATCTCTTTTTTTCATATACAGTTGGAAGTGAATTAAAGAAATCTTTAGTTATTATCTTACCTTTTTTTGTCATTTGTTCTCTTAACTCTACAAGATATTTAGCCTTATTATTTTTTTAAATCTCACTATATTTAAGTATTCTACAAGTTCTTCTGCACTTCCTTTGAAGATTAAATCATCTTTTTTTAAGGTTTGTTATAGCTTGCCAAGCATTCACTGCTTTAGATTGAGGTGTTAATATACAAAAAGATAGTTCTAAATGTATATCTTTGTTAGAACCTTTTTTTCCCAAGTATTTTTTTAAATTCTTCTAATCTTTTTATATCAACTTTTTATTTCTTTATAGATTTTTTTCAATTTCTTTAAAATATTCGTTTTTCATATCATTTTTTTCCTTTTTCTAAAAATATTCTATAATTCTAATTTAACACATTTATATTCGTTAAGCAAGAAGATATTTTTTTCTCTTGTATCTTAATAAGTCTATTAGATAATAATAATATTTATTGACTTATTCTGTATAAAAGCTATATAATTTCTAGAATTAAAATATTTTTTTAGAAGTAGTACTTGAAAAGAGGTAACAAATGAAAAAAATTGGCAAGAAAAAAATATAAAGGCAAAAAAATATGCAGTCCTGATGAAGCCATCCAAAAAAATAAAAATCCGCGAAAAAGAATTAGCTTTGGACATATATGTTCAGAATCATCTGTTTTAACAGAAGCATTAATTAGAAATAAAAAAAGCTATTTAAAAAAATTAGAAATTGATCACTTATTATCAATTGGTAAATGTGAATATGCTAAAGAGGAAAAATTCAGAATATTTTTCATCACAATGCACTATTTATAGGTCCAAAAAAACAAGAGAAGCTGCTAATAGTTCTTATGGAGATTATACTCCTATTTTCTTCTATGAAACAGCTAAAAATATTTGGAAAAAGATGGAGATTTATCTCCAGATGCTATGTTACTTCAAGTTTCAACTCCTGATGAACATGGTTATTGTAGTTATGGACTTTCATGCGATTACACTAAATCTGCTACTGAAAGTGCAAAGATTGTTGTTGCTCAAATAAATAAATTTGTTCCTAGAACTTTAGGAAATTGTTTTATCCATATAGATGATATTGATTATATAATTCTAGAAGATACACCTATTCCTGAAATTCCAGCTCCATTAGTAGGAGAACTTAGAAGAAAAAAATAGGAGCTAACTGTGCAAGTTTAATAAATGATGGTGATACTTTACAATTAGGTATTGGAGCTATTCCTTTTTGCTGTTTTTAAATTTTTCTTAAAGAGAAAAAGATTTAGGAATACATTCTGAAATGGTTTCAGATGGTATAGTAGATTTAATTAAAGCTGGGGTTATAACTAATAAGAAGAAAAAAATTTTTAATCCTAATAAAGTTATAGCTACATTCTTACTTGGTACAAAAAGCTATATGATTATGCCAATAATAATCCTGCTATAGAGTTACATCCAGTAGACTATGTAAATAACCCTATCATCATAGCTCAAAAATAATAATATGATTTCTATTAACTCAGCAATACAAGTTGACTTAATGGGACAGGTTAATGCTGAATACATTAACTCTAAACAATTTAGTGGACCTGGAGGACAAGTTGATTTTTGTTAGAGGAGCAACTATGTCTAATGGAGGTAAGTCAATTATTGCTTTACCTTCCACAACAGCCGATGAAAAAAATCTCAAGAATAGTTTTTACTTTTGAAGAAGGGGTTCCTGTTACTACAAGTAGAAATGATGTTGACTATATAATTACAGAGTATGGTATTGCTCATTTAAAAGGGTAAAAACTTTAAGAGAAAGAGCAAAACTTTTTAATAGAAATAGCTCATCCAAAAATTCAGAGAAGAGTTAAGAAAAAAAGAGCTATAGAAAAAAATTTGAAATATTATAATAACAAAAGGCTAGAGCGGGATTATTGCTCTAGCCACTTTTAATTAAGTTATCAATGGGAGTAAATAACTTAACTTATATTATTATTTATTATTTTTTTGACAATTATCAATGGGAGAAGATAATTGCTCAATTGTTTACTACATATTATTTATCATTGGGATTATTGAGCTGGAAGTATTCTTACTTCAACTCTTCTGTTTGCTTGTCTTCCTTCTGGAGTTGCATTAGAAGCTATAGGATTTGAGCTTCCGAATCCATTAGCAACTATTCTGTTAGAAGAAACACCTTGTGATATTAAATATTGAGCTACAGAGTTTGCTCTTCTTTGAGATAATTCTTGGTTATGAGCATCTCCACCTGTACTATCAGTGTATCCATTTACTTGTATTCTTGTTTCAGGATATCTTACTAAAGTTTGAGCTACTCCATTTAATGCAGAATAGAAACCAGATGATATGTTTGCACTATCACTTGCAAAAAGTTACTCCTCCTGGAAGGTTAACAACTAAAAGCATTTCCATCATTTCTAACTTCAGCTTGAGTTCCTTTAAGTGCAGCTTTTTAACTCTCTTGCTTGATTGTCTTTGTAAGCTCCCCAACCCATTCCAAGTAGTGATCCCTACAGCTGCTCCTATAAGAGTTCCTTTTGTATCTTTTCCTATTATTTGTCCAGCTAGAGCACCAACAGCTGCTCCTCCTGCTCCTCCTGCAGTAGTATATCCACCATTACCAGCTTCAAAAACCAGTACATCCTACTAGAGATAAAGCTAGCATACAACTTGCTATTATTTTTTTCTGTTTTTTTCATTTTGTCCTCCTTATCAAAGCTAAGTTTCCATAATTATATTACTATATCTTTTATGAATTTTATATGAATTTAGCTTTATAATACTTACTTATTATACTAACAAATGAATTATATCACAAAAAAATAAATTACAACTATTAAAAAGACTTTTTTTAGAATTTCTATAAAAATATGGATTTAGTATTTTATTTTTAAAAAAATTTTTTTAAGACATCAATTAGATCTTTTTCTGTTTTTTTCCTCTGAGGATAAACTTTATAAAAACAAATATTTAATTCAAAATTATCAGTTTTTAAATTTTATTTTATCCTCTGAAGAAAAAAACTACTCTCTCTTCTATTTCTAGCTGGATAAATTAAATAGGCTTTTTTTCACAAGTGTGACTTATTTTTTTATACCTATCATTATATATCTTTTCACATATGAAAGCATCTGATAAATATCATCTGTAGATATCTTAAACTTACTATCTAATTTATCTAAAATTTTCCATTTTGTATCTAAGATAAATATTTCCTTAGTATTCTTTATTTTTTTTATAACAATATCAGGTTTTACTTTAAACATATTATCAATTTTCAGTATTATTCAAAGTCACAGTAGAAAAAAACTGAACAAGAATCATCTTGTACTTTGACAGTAAGTTCATTATAAAAACTTTTTCTTTTTACTATATTTATTAACTTATTTGCTATATAATTTCTCAAAAAAATTGTTTCCATTGGAAAAAAAGTATAGTTGCTACTTCTCCATTAGCTGTTGTAAAAATTGATGATGATTGATTATTCAAAAAAATATTTTAGCATATTGAATAGCATTTTTTTATAGTAGCTATTTGTTCTGTCAAAAAGTAATGTATTTTAGACTTTCAATAGAATTAGAAAGAACTCTAACATTTTTCAAAAATGATGTGATATTTTTATTTAAATTATCTTTATTTTTTTAGAATTTACAGATATCTTTTTTTAACTTTTTGAATAGTTAATTTTATAATACTGTTTTTCTAAAGAACTAATAGAGAATTCATCAAACTTCATAAAAAAATTTTTTTCTTTATGCGAAAAAGTTATATTTTATATGATTATTTATATCTAATTTTCCTTTAAAAAAACATTAATATTTTTCATTTATATCTATATAATTGTACAGTAAACCTTTTTCTATAATTTCTTCAACTTCCTTTATAAAAAGATTAATAAATATTTCTAAAATTGATGTGTCAGTTATTGCTATTTTTTTGAATTATTAAAAAAATTTTTTTCTTTGAAGTAACTAATATTTTTGTAATATTTCTAAAAAAATCTAATTTTTTTCTGCAACAATATCATCTTTCTACTAAAGGTATTTTTAGGTAATATTTCTATTTGAATATCATTAAGAGGTATAGTTCCCTACAAAATTCTGAGGAACTATACTATCTTTTAGTAATTTTAAAAAAACTCATACCTATCTTCTAAATTATTATCATAAATATATTTTTTTAATTTTGAATATTTTTTTTGCTTTTTTTAATCTTTTTGAAATTCTCTGAATGTAAATATTCTCTCTTCCATAGAATGATCACTATTCCTCATCTTCAACAGAAAGATATATTTTTTTTATAATTATTTTTTTATCTTTTAATGCTTCTTCATTAAGTTTTATAAATAGATTTTCTTTGATTATTTAAAGAAATATTCTTTGAAACTATAAAAGCCATTATTAGAAAAAAATAGTTTTTTTATTTTTCTCAAAAATCATCATAAAAAAATATTCTTGTAATAAAGGAATAATAGAATTTTTTTAAATACTTTAACTAGCTCTTCAAAAAGTACTTATATTTAAGAAAATATGAATGTCCTATTGTATGCTCTCTATCTAGTAAAAAAATTCTATTTTTTTTCATTTATACTCGATAAAAAGCAAATCTACTTTTTATATCTCTCTACTTCCTTTTAAAAATACTGTATTCAGGCATTATTTCAATAAAATTAAATCTTCTACGAAGTGCAATATCTAATAAAAGCTATTGATCTATCAGCTGTATTCATTGTTCCTATGATATATAAATTTTTTTAGGTATAGTGAATTTTTTTCTTTTTGAATAAGGTAAAGATTACTTCCATCTCTTCCTTTTTCTCCTTCTCTTTTTAGAAGGTTCAATTAAAGAAATTAGCTCTCCAAAGATTTTTTTGAAATATTACCTCTATTTATTTCATCTATAATTAAAACATAATTATTTTCTTTTGTCATTCTTAGCCCTCTTACACATATCTTTAAATATTCCAGAATGAAGCTTATATTTTAAATTCTTTACTCTCATTCCCTAGATGAGGTCTTATACCCTTCAATAAAATCTTCATAACCATAAGATTGATGAAAAAGTAATAAATTTTATTAAGTTTTCTATCTTTATATTCCTTAAATTTTTTTTAAATACATCATCGTTATCCTTTAACTTTAAAAAAATAGATTCGTCTTTTTCAATAATTCCAACAGAATAAAAAAACTGAATTATATGTTTTTCCTGTACCTGGTGGACCATATAATATGGTATTTAAAGGAAAAGTTGAAATCTTTTTTTATATGAATAGAATTCTCCTCTTTTTTTCATCGACCATACTATTTATTTTTTTCACTATTTAATTTTTTTCTAATGTTTTCAAGAATTTTTATTAAGTTCATTTTTCATAAGCTATTTTTAACTCTTCTTTACTTTCACTTATTCTACTCCAATTTTTTTTCATAAGTTATATATTTTGGCATAAGCTAAATAATATTCAAATAAAGTTTTTAAAATCATTATAAACTTCATTTTTGAAAAGTAGCATCATTAAATTTTTTTCTTGATTAACTATATAAGCTTTATATACCATTGAAGTCCCATAATTAATTTCATTTTTATAAGTTGGAAGATCTTTAATACCTAATTTATTGAAAAAGTCATTAATATTTTTCTAATGGTAACCTTTTTATCCCAATCAATATTAGGTTCTTTTTTTACACTTTTTCCAAATGCTAAAATAAGATATTTAAGATCTTCTTTATTTTTGTTTTCCTGAATAAAAAATAGAACATAGGATAAATTCCTCTAGCTGGTTCTTCAGCTAATTTTTTTAGACCAAAAAAACATAGCCAAGGAACTGAATCTTTTACTTGAAATTTCCACCAAATGTCATCCTTGTAGTATTCTTTAAAAAAAGTTCTTTCAATGGATTAAAAAGTTATTTTTTTATATGTTTTTGTGTCTTATTACGAGTTATAATCCCTAATGTTCTAATAATTAATTCTTGAAAATGTTGGTTTATATTGTTATCTAATACTTCAGTCATGATATCCTCCTTATTTAATTTAAGATTTTTTTATAAGAGTAGCAAAGAAATTTTTGCTACTCTTAATTTTTATTTGTTTTTTTCCTGAATTTTTTTGCTGCAGCACTTGTTGCTCTCGAAGAGAAACTGTCTTTTTGGAACTATACCTCCATTATTTTTAGCTGTTACTGATTGTATTCTTGCAGCATCTTTTTAATGTCATTTTTTTCCCATATTTATCACCTCCTTTATTTTATTAGATTTATATTAAAGATTTTTCTTCTAAATATTTTAGAAATTTATTTACCAGTTTTTCATTAGAAAAAAATTCTTTTTAAATATAATTTCCATTATCATATTAAGATTAGGAGAAATTTCTAAAATTATATTAAATATTTCAGCTATAGTCCTAATTTCACCTTTAAAAGCTTTTTCTTATATTCTTCTTCTATTATTTTATTATTTAATTTTTCCTTTCCAACCTTTTTTTCTAATTGTTCTAAAAAAATCTTATAGAATCTCTTAGCTCTTGATTTTTTTATATTTTTTTCTTTTTCGACATTTAATAAATTATATGAATCTATTAATAGATATAAGTAATAGTTGTATTCATAATAATTTTTTTAAGTCAATTGTACTCTCTATATCTTTAATAATTTTTTTATGTTTATCTAAGCTATAATTACTTTTTAAAAATATTATATTCTTCATTAAATATGTATACATTTTTCATTATTAAGTTTTTATTCGTTTAATACTATTAGTAAAAAAATTTTTCTCAAAAATCTATTTTTGAATTCTCAATAGCTTTTTCTAAGTTTTTTTGATTAATTTAGAAATATTTATATAGTAATTTAAAAAGGGATTCTTTTTCTTCATCTTTTACATTTGGTGCCTCATCTATTAGAAATTTAAAAAAAGTCTTTTCCTTTTTCTTCGTCGCTAATTTTATTTGAAGAAGATAAATAAATTGTTTCAAAAAGAAATTCTTATAAATTCTTTAACTGATTCTTTATTGTTATTATAAATTCCCCAAATAATTCTTTTTTTAAATAAAGGATTGAAAATAAATCTTTTATCTCTGGAGATAAAACTTCATATATTTTTTTATACTCACACATATTTTTTTATATAGAGTCTGTACTTATTAAATTCTTTTTCTTTTTTTCCAATTTTTCAATTGTTTTTAAATCAGTGACTAACAATATCTCATCTAATTTTTTTCTTGATTATTTGTAAAAAAACTTTTTAGATGAACCTCTTATTTTTTTGTTGAGCTTGATTTCAATTCTAAGTCAAAAGGTGATATTATATTTTTCCCATTTAGTAGAAAAGTTATCAATTCTAGAAATATAGCTATCAAATAAAGGAAAAGGCAATCATAAATTTTTAGATGGTCTTGATATTGAAAAATATTTAGACCATAGATAATATCTATTTTTTTGAAAATATCTTTTCCATTTCTTCAATTTTCATATTTTTTTATTATCAGGAACAATTTTTATTTAAAAGCATCACAAAAAGTACTGTAATATCTTTTTCTTTTTTTTCTTCAGATTTTTTTACCTGATCATAATTCTTAATATAATCTTTTAATCTTTTTTTGTTTATCTTCCTTGTCACTTACCTCTTCTTTATCTCCTTTTTAAAAAAACTTCCAAACTCAAAAATTTCATTTACAATAGAAAATACATTCCCTTTTCTTTCATTTACAAGTTCTAATACATATTCTTCCATTTCTTCCTCCTTAATTTTTATTATTTTTTTCCCTCATAATTGAATAATATCATTTTTTATAAAAAAACAAGGCAAGTGAGGGGTTTTTTGGAATAAAAAAATACTCCCAGCTTTGCTCTGGGAGTATTTCCTGTGAATAATGGGAGTTCTGTTATTCAGTGATTAAATTTGCTTTTTTGTTTGACATAAAGAATGCAGCTGTACATCCTAAAGACACAACACATCCAATAACTATTGCAATGTGTTCAATAACTTTTTATATCTTTATCTCCAAAAGAATCTTACAAATCCTTTCAGGTGCTGCAAGGATATAAGAAGTTACAACCACTGTCATGAACATTGCTGGTATTAAAGCAATCCAGAAGTTCTTTCCTCTGTTTGCTAAGTATTTAACAGCTGCCCATAGAGCTATTGTAGCAAGAGTTTGGTTTGCCCAACCAAAGTATCTCCAGATAACATTGAATGGGATAAAACATAACGCAATACCTAATACGAATAAAGGAATTGCAACAACAAATCTATTTACGATAGGTCCTTGTTTATATTTTAAAGAGTCAGCAATAGTAAGTCTTGCACTTCTAAATGCTGTATCTCCAGAAGTTATAGGACAAGCAACAACTCCAAGTAAAGCTAATGCTCCTCCAACTTTTCCTAAGATTCCAACTGATATTTTATTAACTACAACTGCAGCTGGTCCTGCTTCAGCAAGTTGTGGAATTCCACCAAAGAATGACATTGCTGCTGCAGCCCATATAAGAGCTATAATTCCTTCAGATATCATTGCACCATAGAAAACTTTTCTTCCATCTTTTTCTGTTCTTAAACATCTAGCCATCATAGGAGATTGAGTAGCATGGAAACCACTGATTGCTCCACAAGCTATTGAAATACATAAATAAGGGAATATTGATTTTCCTGCTGGATGCATATTTACAAATGCTATTTCAGGAATAGCAGCATTATTTATTATTAATCCTCCACCAATTCCAACTGCCATTACTAATAATGATAATCCAAATACAGGATAAATTTTTTTCCTATTACTTGGTCAACTGGTAAAAACAGTTGCACATAGATAATAAACTATAATAACTGCTAACCAAATTTCATAGCTTACACCTGTTATATCTTTTTAATATTTGAGCTGGACTCATTATAAACACAACTCCAACTAATAATAAAAAGTACAACGAGAAAAACTCTCATTATTTGTTTTGCTCCATTTCCTAAGTTTTTCTCCAACTATTTCAGAAACAGATGCTCCATCTTGTCTAACTGACATCATACCTAAAAGATAATCATGAACTGCTCCTCCAAAGATACATCCAAAAGACTATCCAAAGAAATGCAGCTGGTCCCCATAATGCACCAGCAACTGCTCCAAATATTGGTCCAGTTCCAGCGATGTTAAGGAATTGGATAAGGAAAGCTCTTGCCCATCCCATTTCCATGTAATCAACACCATCTGCTAATCTTTTTGCAGGAGTAATTTTTGTATCATCTGCTCCAAAAAAATTCTGTCTACGATTTTTCCATAAATAAAAATAACCTAGCACTAAAGCTATTATCGATCCTATAAAACTATACATAATATATGCCCCTTAATTAAAAATTTTTCTTTATTATACACTGTTTTTACTTAATTTTTCATACTATTTGGAATAAGATGTTATTATTTAAGCTTGAAATGTAAATTTTTTTCACAAGTATTTATTAAGATTTAAAAAAATTTGTTATACTATAATAAAAAAAGAAAGAACTATTATAATTAATTTGATATATTTTCAAAACATTAATATTTTTATTTTACTCTTAGTCCTTTCTCTTTAAATTTTAGATTTGGAGTTAATTTATGAATATACAATTTATTTCACATTTAATAAAGTAATATCGGTTGTTCTGCTATAATTGCCTTTTTCTTTATTAAAAATAGATAAAGCAAATATAATTATAAAAAAAGTAAGGCAAAAACTAAAAAAGATATAGTAGCTCTATCTTTTTTTCTTCTCATTACTTTCTATCAGTGGAACCTATATAGGACTAAATTTTAATGGTGCTATCTTTAAACACAAGAAATATAGGAGTTGTTGCTGGAGGACTTTTAGGAGGTCCTTATGTTGCAGCAATCACAGGTCTTATTGCTGGAATACATAGAGCTATTGTTAATCTTGGTAGAGAAACAGCTATTCCTTGTGCTATTGCAACTACAATAGGGTGGATTTCTAACTGCTTATGTTTTCTCGTTTTTGCTAAAAAAATAAAGATAGAATGTTTTTTTGCCTTTTCTTCTAGCCTTTGTTGTTGAAAAATTTAAGTATGGCTTTAATTTTATTGATACAAAAAGATAAAGTTTTAGCTCAAAGTATAGTTAAAAACTTTTTATATTCCTATGGTGTTTATGAACTCTGTTGGAGCTTCTGTTCTTATTCTACTTGTTGAAGACATTATTCAAAAAGTGAACTTATAGCTGGTAATCAAGCAAAACTTGCCTTAGAAATAGCAAATAAGACTCTTCCTTACTTTAGAAATACTGAAAAATCTGAATGAAGTTTGTAAGATAATTGCTAATTCTTTAGGAGCAAGAGCTACTGTAATCACTGATACAAAAAGAAATTATTGCAGGCTTTTTCCACAGATAAGTCTGTAATAAACAGAAGTAATATTAGAAGCAACAATACTAGGGAAGTTTTAAAGACTGGTGAAGTTATGCTTGTTATTAAAGATGATGAAGATGAAATTATAGAAGATTTTTTTCTATATTTCTCCTCATATAAAAGTCTTGTATCATTCTACCCTTTAAAAAGAAAAATGATGTATCAGGAACTTTAAAGATATTTTTTTGATACTGCTGAAAAAAATAACAGAAAAAATAGATATTTAATGATAGGTCTATCTCATCTTATCTCAACCCAAATGGAAATCAGTAAGGTAGAAAAATTTAATATCACTACTTAAATATTCTGAGTTAAAAGGCTTTACAATCTCAAATAAATCCACATTTTCTATTTAATGTACTAAATACTATGACTTCTCTTATCAGAACTAATCCTGAAAAAGGCTAGAGAAGTTACTATAGATTTATCAAATTATTTAAGATATAATTTGGATAATAATTTAAAAAGTGTTGAACTAATAAAGGAATTAAATCAAATTGATACTTATATTAAGATAGAAAAAAAGCTAGATTTGGTGAAAAACTAAATATAATTTATGATGTTGATGAAAGCTTATATAACTTTTCCAAATACCTAGTTTAATTATACAACCTCTTGTTGAAAATAGTATAAAACATGGTATTTTTAAAAAGAGAGATAATGGCTTTGTAAAAATTATTGTAAAAAAATTGATAAAGATATAGAAGTTGCAATTGAAGATGATGGAGTTGGAATAGAACAAGTTGTAATAGATAATTTAGATAAAAAAATTGAAGAAAAATATAGGTCTGAAGAATGTTCATCAAAGATTGAAACTTCTTTATGGTGAAGGTCTAAATATAACAAAAAATTAGAACAAGGAACAAGGATAAAAATTTAAAAATACTTGGAGGTGTAAAATATGATTAGTTGCATTATAGTTGAAGATGAGCTACCTGCAAGAGAAGAGTTGAAAATATTTTATAGATGAAGAAAAAGGAAATTAAACTTATTGCTGAATTTGATAATCCTTTAGATACTTTTGACATTTTTGGAAAAATGCTGTATGATGCTATTTTTCTGAGATATCAATATGCCTGATATGAATGGAATTAGTTTAGGAAAAATAATTACAAAGATGTATCCTGATACAAAAAAATTATTTTTATTACAGCCTATAAAGATTATGCTGTTGATGCTTTTGAAATAAAAAGCTTACGACTATCTTTTTAAAAGCCTTATTCAGAAAGTAGAATAAGAAATCTTTTAAAAATCTTTAGTCAATATAAAAAAATGAGACTGTGAAATACAGTTAAAAAAATAATAATTTAAAGAAGATCACTATCAATATGGATGAAAGACTTTATGTCATTTCATTAAATGATGTTGATTATATAGAGGCTGATGAAAAAGAAACTTTAATTTTCTCTAATCAAAAAAATATATAAGCAAAATTAAAAATTTCAAAATGGGAAGAGATGCTAAAAGGAAATAATTTTTTTATCGTTGTCATCGTTCTTTTTATAATAAATTTAGATAAGATAACAGAGATAGAACAATGGTTTAACTCATCTTGGATAATAAAAATTAAAAAATTACCCCACAGCTATTCCTGTAAGTAGAAACAATATCAAAGAATTGAAAAGAATTATTTTTAGGTTAATTTAATAGTAAAGAAAAAAAGGGGATTATAAATCCCCTTTTAAAAAATTCCTTTTTTTCTTCTTCTTCAAGCTCTTTTTATTCTATCAGCTATTTCTTTTTGTTTTATACTCTTCTTCATGATGAAGTTCATCTTTTAAAAATTATATCTGCTGGTCTACTTTCTAAGCAGATAGTAATAAATCTCTTAAACATTGATCTAGCAAAAGTACTTTTATCATACATCATTTCTGGGTGGAAATTGCACTCCAAGTATAAACATTCCATTTTCATTAGTTCCTTCCAACTGCTTCTATTATTCCATCAGGAGCAGTAGCTACAACTTTAAGTCCATCTGCTAATTTCTTTAATGCTTGATGGTGGAAAGAGTTGACTCTTTCAACTTCTAATTTATCAGCCATTCTAAATAAAGTTGAGCTCTTATCAATTTTTTTATAGAATGTGTTGCTTGATAAGGTGTTCCTATTTGGTAATGTTTTATATGTTCTCCAGGGGCATAAGAAATATCTTGATATAAAGTTCCTCCATAAACAACATTAAGTATTTGCATACCACGACATATTGCAAAAAAATAGGTTTCTTTAAGTCTGTAGCTGCTTTTATTAAAGCAGTTTCATGTACATCTCTTTCAGGAAAAATAGCTTCTAATTTTTCTAGAGGTTCTTCTCCATAAAAGTGAGGATCCACATCACGTCCGCCTGATAAAACTATACCATCTAATAATTTAACTTGTTCTCTTATTGCAGAAACATCTTTTAAAAATAGGTAATACAACAGGTATCCCACCTGATTTATAAATAGCATCTACATAAGAGTGAGCAACACAGGAATATTTATCTCCCAAAAATAATTCATCTTTTTCTTCAAATATCATACTTGCAGAAATTCCAATAATTGGTTTTTCATAATACTTCACCTCGACCTATTATAATTATTTTTCCTATTCATTTTTAAGAAATTTCTCTTTTTCAAGAATTTTTAAATTTCTACTGATAACTTCTCTAGAACTTCCTAATTTTTTTAGCAATCTCTTCATGAGTTAAAGATATCTCATTTTTTCAGACTGTATAAAAAAATTTAATAACCTTTCCTTAAGTGGTATTAATAAAAATATTTTGTAAAGATAATAAGGATTTTTGATAATTTTTCTCTTGTTAAATCATGTAAAAATCTTTCCATTATACTGTATTTTTCTAAAAAGATTTAATATACTACAAGGTATTAAAAGAACTTCACTATTCCTTTTCAACAACAAAAAGCTATATCTAAAATTGGAGAAATTAGCTTATTATTAAAATCTTCAAAAATTCAACTTCATTATCTTTTAAGTAATATAAAGGTAAATCCCTTGCATCCAAAGATGATAAAAAGAATCTTAATCTTCCTGATTTTAGAAACAGAAGTCCATCTAATTCATTTGAATTAAAAAGATAGCTTCTTTCTTTAAAGATAAAAACCCGACTCGAAAGAATTATTTTTAGCTCTATCATTTTGATTTAGTTCAAACCAAAAGGGAAAAAAATAATTTCAAGTTGTTTTATATCTTCTTTACTAATCATAATCCCACCTCTTTTTATTATATCATAATTTTTTTAAAAAATTAGTAAAAAAATATTTTTTTATAACAAATTATATGATAATAATATTTAATTTCGATAAAATTAATTTTATTACTTTTTATATATCAAAAATATAGTATAATAATAAAAAGAATAAAAAGAAAAGGGAGTTTTTAATGAAAGTTTTTTTATTATAGGTGGAAGTTCCGGTATAGGTCTTTCTCTTGCTAAAAAGATATTTGTCCTTGGGCAATGAGGTTGCTATTTGTGGAACAAACGATGAAAAAAATTAAAAAGATTGAAGAAGTTAATAAGGGATTAAAATTGTATAAGGTTGATGTTAGAAACAAAAGTGATTTAAAAAGTGCTATTGAAGATTTTTCACAAGGAAATTTAGATCTAATCATAAATTCTGCAGGTATATATACTAACAACAGAACTACAAAACTGACAAACGACGAAGCCTTTGCCATGATAGACATAAACTTAACAGGAGTTATCAATACTTTCGAAGCAGTAAGAGATATGATGTTTACAAATAATAAAGGGCATATTGCAATTGTTTCATCCATTGCGGGTCTTATTGACTATCCTAAAGCCTCTGTTTATGCAAGAACAAAACTAACAATAATGGGAGTTTGTGAAACATACAGAGCATTTTTAGAGATTACAACATAAATATAACTACCATAGTTCCTGGCTATATAGCTACAGACAAGTTAAAAATCTTTAAGTAAAGAAGATATAACAAATAAGCCAACTGTTCTTTCTGAGGAAAAATCTACAGATATAATAGTTAAGGCTATAAATGACAAAAAGAAAAGGTAATATATCCTTTGAGTATGAGAATTTTTAATTGCAATAATTACAAAATTACCTAAAAAGCTTTTAACTTATCTTATGATAAAACAAGCTACTTGGGGAGAAAAAGATACAAGGAAGTAAAAGAGAAAGGAGAATTTTAATTTTTATGATGCACATATTTGAGGTACTTGATAATTTTTTTAAAAAATTAAATTCACAGGAGAATTAACTGTTGAGATTGTTTGTTTTTAGGCTAATACTATCAATACTTTTTGGAGGTATTGTTGGTTATGAAAGAGAAAAAGAATAACCGTCCTGCCGGTTTTAGAACTCATATTTTAGTTTGTTTTGGAGCGGCTATAGTATCTATGGTACAAGACCAATTGAGATTAAATATCTTGGATTTAGCTCATACTGAAGGTTCTGCAGTAGCTTCTGTTATAAAAACAGACTTAGGAAGACTTGGAGCTCAAGTTATAAGTGGGGTCGGTTTCTAGGTGCTGGAAGCATAATGAAAGAAAAAAAGGTGAAACAGTTGGAGGTTTAACTACAGCTGCTGGAATATGGGCTACTGCTTGTGTTGGTTTAGGTATAGGGTTGGGGATTCTATAATATAGCTGCTGTTGCAGTTGTATTTATGATAATTATTATGGTAACTCTTAAGAAAACTTGAATCAAAAATTGGTTAGAAAAGCTAGACTTTTAAAAATTTGAAGTAAAAGTTTTTTTGATTCAGAAGATTTTGCAAATGGACTTATAGAAGCCTATGAAGTTTTTAGACAAAGATCTATAAAAAAATAACTGAGATAGATAAATATCAAGATGATGCTTTAGTTACTTTTTACTGTGAGTATGAGAGGTAGAAATAATATATCAGATGTGGTTGTTTCACTTTCATCTATACAAAATGTTGAATATGTAAAGGGATGTATAATGCGTGTTATAGGAATAGACCCTGGAACTGCAATAGTTGGATATGGAATTATAGATTATAATAAAAATAAATATTCAATAGTTGACTACGGGGTAATATTAACTTCAAAAGATTTAAGTAATGAAGAAAGATTAGAAATTGTATACAATGAATTAGATAAGATTTTAAAAAATATAAGCCAGAGTTTATGGCAATAGAAGACTTATTTTATTTTAAAAATAATAAAACCGTAATTTCTGTTGCTCAAGCTAGAGGAGTTATTTTACTTGCAGGTAAACAAAATAATATACCTATGTCAAATTATACTCACTACAAGTAAAAATTGGTATTACAGGCTATGGAAAGGCAGAGAAAAAGCAAGTTCAACTTATGGTACAGAAATTTTTAGAACTTTCTGAAATACCTAAACCTGATGATGCTGCCGATGCTTTTAGCCATATGTATTACTCATATAAATTCTTTAAGCTCTAATATAAGTTTTACAGGAACAAGTAATTTTAAAAAAATAACTCTTTCTTCTGATACAAATAAGATATCTCTTGAAGAATATAAAAATTATTAAAAAAATAAGGAAGTTTTATGAAAGATATAAAAATTTTTAGTTTTTAGATGTTGATGGAACTTTAACTGATGGAAAGATTTATGTAGATGACAAAGATAACTCTTTTTAAAAGCTTTTTAATGTAAAGGACGGTTTTGCTCTTGTGAATTGGCTAAAACTTGGTGGAGAAGTTGCTATACTAACAGGAAAAATCTAACATAGTTGAAAGAAGAGCAAAAGAGTTAGGAATAAAATATGTTATACAAGGTTCAAAAATAAAAACTCAAGACTTGAAAAATTACTGGATGAATTAGACATAACTTTTTGAGAACACAGCCTATATGGGAGATGATTTAAATGATATTGGAGTTATGAAAAAAAGTTGGCTAACTGCTTGTCCTAAAGATTCTGTTGCAGAAGTTTTAGAAATCTGTGATTTTATTTCCACTAAAAATGGAGGAGATGCTGCTGTAAGAGAATTTTTAGAGTTTATTATGAAAAACAGTATGTGGCAAGAAGTTTTAAATAAATATTCAAATGAATAATTTATCTATTTAGTAATAGGAGGGTTTAAGATGCTAAATTTTTGAAAAAATTAACAATATGATTGATTTAATTGAAAAAAGTGAAATTATGCCTGGTCTTAGTTTTAATGAATTTGCTATTGCTTTCTATCAAGAAGTGAAATTAGTTCCTCTTTCAAGATATTTAAAGACAAATAATAGAGCCAAGAGAATGCCTAAAATCATGACTATGAAAAAGGCTGGAGAATTATTACTTTTTACTAAAACAGATGATGAAACTTTAAGTTTTCTAAAAAGAAAAAGGTTATAATGAAATCCCTGAACTTGACTATAAAAACTATGATGTTACTAAGAAGATTAGATCCTATTGATAACTGGAAGAAAATTTTTAGCTTTCTTCGATGGTGACAAAACTGTTGAAGAAATTAATCTATCTACAAAACCTATTTTATTTCCACAAGAAATAAAAAAACTTGAAGAGTTCATTAAAGATGAATTGAGTATAAATGATGAAGAATTTGAAAATTTATGAAATTGAGCTCTCTTGCTATAAAAAATAAAAGAACTTACAAAAAGCTATTAGAAAATTAACTAGATAAACATATAAAATCAGAATGTTGCTAATTATTCCCATTTTTATTCTCTAATAAATCGTTGGTATTTATAATTTCAACACGACGATGTTTTCCTTCTGCTGTATCATCTGATGCAACTGGTTTGCTTTCTCCATAACCTTTTGTTGTAATTTCAGCGTAACTCCTTGTGAAACTAAGAAATTTTTAACAGAATTAGCACGTTTTTCTGATAAAACTTGATTATGCTCATCTACTACCATCAGAATCTGTATGACCATCTACTTTCAAAATTCTTTCACATCCATTTCTTTTAATACTACTAGCAAGATTCTAAGAACTCTTCAGCTTCAGGACGTACATACATCATACTTTATTATACATCAAAAAGAACTTCTAGAGTCTAAAGCTATTAAAAGACTATTAGCTCTCTATACTAGAACTGGTGGAACCATTTCTAATTTTGCCAATTTACCATGGTTTTTCTAAAGGTTTTCGCATCCACTTCAGTAGTTTTGACCATTAAATGTTATTTTTAGCTTTTCCTTTTCCATCGTCAATTTACAAGATTTTGACTTTATCAGTATAAGTACCACTACCATCACCATTATTTACCAACTGTCAATATCAATACTACTATATCTTTGACATCATTTTCATTTACAGTAAATTGTCACATTATTACTTTTTCATCTATTGTATATAAACCTGTTCCATCTTTTATCAACTTGTATAGAAAGGTCATATTTTCTCATCTATCATATGACCTGCTCCATCTTTATCGACTGAAGAGTAACTCCTCACAAACTTTATAATATGTGACCTGCTCCATCTTCATCTCTTTGAATATAGTTACTGATCATCTTCTATTGACCTGCTCCATTCCCATCAGTTTGAACAGATTTATTTTTATCACTATATTGTCCATCTCCATTTTTACCAATTTGTGCATAGAATAAGATCCCACCAACTAGTACCATCTTCAACCTTTTTACAGGACTAATTGTAATACCAGGAACAGATGATATCTTGTAGCCATATCTAAAGTAATCTTTGCATCAGGGATTTTCTGTACAGAAAGATTTCGGTATTTTCAGAGTGAAATAGCGGAATTTCACCCAAAGCATAACCTGGAACTACTCATTTCTTCATTTTTAGCTTCATTTACTCACTGTCTTTTTCTGTTGCAGTTTTTCTGTTTTATCCTCTGTAACAATAAGAAAAACACCAAAAATTAATGCTAATACTGCTACCGCTAAATATACTTTTTCATAAAACCTCCTAAGAATTTAACTTGTACTTCTTCTCTTGCCATATCATTTGCTTTAAATACTCTGCATTATGATAGTTAAAGAATCCTGCAAAATAAACTTCCAGGGAAACATTTGTATAGCTTTGATTATACTCAGTTACTGTATCATTATAAAATTGTCTAGCAAATCTAATTTTATTTTCAACTTCCACTAGTTGACCTTGTAAATTTTTCAAAACCTGTATTTGCTTTTAATTCAGGATATGCTTCTGATATAGCAAAAAGTCTTCCTAAAAATCCACTTAATTGGTTATTTGCTTCCATTTTTTTCAGCTGCTGTATTTGCAGACATATACTTTGCTTTTGCATTTGCTATTCCTTCAAAAGTTTCCTTTTCATGTTTAGCATAACCTTTAACTGTTTCAACTAAATTTGGAACAAGACTGAATCTATTTTGCATTTGTACATCAATTTGACTCCAAGCATTTTTCACTCTATTATCCAAAAACAACAAACTTATTTTTTTATAGCTTATAGCTAATAAAGCTAAAAACTACAACTATTCCCAATACTATTCCTAATACTATCATTTTTCCTCCTATTTTTTTTATTTATATATGAAAGGGTTTCCTTATTAGAAACCTCCTCCACCACCACGAGAACCTCCTCCACCCTGATGAACGAGAACTAAATCCTCCACCGCCACCTGATGAACTAGATCTTCTACTTGAAGCAATAGCAGAACTTTGCTCCTGAATTTGTTCTACTAACCATACCATTTAAATTGCTAAATGAACGACTAAACATAGGGATTAAATATAGGGTGAATATGCAAGACTATTCACTCCTTGAACATCATTTATAACTCCCATATCTAATGCCTTCTTATATGCTTTTTACAACCTTGTCAGATACACCTAAAGCTACAGCATAGACAAAATATTGTTCCCATAGATGAACCGATGTTATCTTTTGCTTCCTCTAATTGTGAATAATCTGATAGAAAATTTTTAAATGCTTGCCATTTATCTTTGGCTTCAGCTAATTCTTTTCTAGGGTATCTTGCTTTAGCTCCAGAAACAAATAAAAATAATACCCATAACTACTATTAATAAGAACATTTTATTTCCTGTAATCATTCCTATAACAAGTCCTGCAAAAGTAAAAAAATCATTGGAAAGAAAGCAAAGAAAATTACTCCTAAGCATCCTAAGCCCTGATAAGTTAGATTTTTTTCTGTTCATTTCAGACTGTACCATTGCTCTCCATTTTTCAAATTTTCTAGCAACTGACATAGGTACTTTTTGAAAGAATCCAAAACTCTTTAAATCTAATGATTTTCCATCTCCAAAATCATTTATATAGATATCTACTATAGCTTTTTTTCTTGATGCAGATAAATTTTTCTGTACTTCCTGTCAGTATTATTATAGAGTTTTTTTATCTGAATTTTCAAGTGTCAAAAATTTTTCTTCTAACTAAATCTACAATAGTTGCAAGTATCTCATTATCATTGATGCTATTTGTCATGAAACCTCCAACAAGAGCTGGTGAAGAATTATCAGGTAATTCTCTTAAGTATTTTTCCAACACTATTTTTTTACCTTATTCTTTCTTTTGAAAATTACATGAATATAGTACATCAATACTCCCCATATTGAGCTTAATACACCAAATATTAAACCTGGTTTTTTTCGAATACTTTATTAATCATTTCTTGTTGTCTGATAGCTTTATCTCTTTCTGCATTAGCTTCATCAGCTAAATTTAGCTTCCATATCTAAAAAGCTTTTTGTTTCATATCTTTATGAACTATCTTTGATTTATTATATTCAGAAAAATATTTCAGGTTCCATTAAAATATGTGCTTCTAAAAAAATCTCCTGGATAATAATTATTTAATCTATAGACTACTGTATTTCCTTCCTTTATCCACTTCACCTGTAAGTGGTCCATGTCCAAATACTAAAAATATTTGAATTATCATAGCTTGCTGACACTGGAATTATCACTTTAGCTGTGATGTAGTTTTATTCCTTGTTGCCATTCTTGTCCAACCATCTTTTCTATTGAATTGAGCTACATCATCATAGACTGTTATAGCTTCTGGTAATTTATATACAAACTTGAAATGTTCTTCTATTATTATGATTTTTAGAATATAGTTTTTATTCTATATAGCTCATCACTTTACTGAGACTTCATAATTAGAACTATCTACTTCTTTAAAACCACCTGTAGAATCATCTTCAAAGACCTGTATATATTGTAGTTCACCAAAAGCCCTTGGCATCTATATCAAAAATACACTCCATTTATTTCATCAATATCATAAGTTACAGCTTCACTTACTACCATAGAACCATCTTTTTGTAAATTAGCTTCTATATCTAGTTTTTCAATTCTAAAAACTTGCTGCAAAAACTCACAATAGAGATAAGAAAAAAATAGAAAAAAATTCTTAATATATTCTTTTTCATAACTCACCTTCTTACATTTTTATATAATAGTAAAAAAATAGTTCGTTACTGAGTAAAGTTTTTAAAAAAATTTTTCTTTGAAAAAAACTTAATAATTCCTAGTTATATATGGCGATTACTTGCCAGCCTATAAAGGTTCTAGAGCTCCACAAAGGCTCTCTCACCTTTATAGGACGTCCAGTAATCTTATTAAAAAGTTAATTATTTTCCTCAAAGAAAAATTTAATAGATAAACTATAATATAACTCACTTATTTTTTTACCTATTTAGTACCCAGTTACTTTTAAGTATTTTTTTCAAACCAATTTGTGATTTCTGTTAATCTTCTCAATCTGTGTTTAGGGTTTTCCACTTCTTGATAATTCGTGATTTTCTCCTCTAAACATACAAAGTCTAGCTTCTACTCCATGGTATTTTAAAGCTGTAAACATTTGTATACCTTCTGCTAACCAGCATCTATAGTCTTGTTCAGAATGTATAAATAGAGTTGGTGTCTTAGCCTTATCTGCATATTTAAGTGGAGAATGCCACCATAACTTATCATGATTTATCCAAGGTGTAGCTTGGTTTTTGATCAACATTAAAATAATATCCAATATCTGTTGTACCAAATTTTGAAATCCAGTTAGATATACTTCTTTGAGAAACTGCACAACGGAATCTATCTGTATGTCCAATTATCCAGTTAGTCATATATCCACCATATGATCCACCTGTTACTCCAACTCTTGACTTTATCAATAGGATATTTTTTTCTAGAACATAGTCAGTGAAGTTCATTAAATCTTCATAGTCAATAGTTCCATATTTCCCTCTTATATCTGCAAATTCATTTCCATATCCATCACTTCCATGCGGATTAGTGAAGAACACGAAGTATCCCATATTAGCCCAAACTTGCATTTCATTATAGAAAAACATTTCCATAAACTGTTTTTAGGTCCACCATGTATATCCAAAATTGCAGGATAAAGTTTTATTTTTTTATCATAGTCTACAGGGTAGATTACAAAACCTTTTTGTTGTAGCTCCATTTGTAGTAAAAATCAAAAGACTTCAGGTTTAGATATCTTATATTTTTTTATTAATTTCTTCATTGAAAGAAGTTAATTTTTGTAGACTCATTATTTTCTAATTTATAAACTTTCTTGTAAAAGTATAGTCTCTCATTCCAACATAATATATTTCTCCATTAGCTATATCAAAAGAAATCTATAGTTCCATCTTTATCTGATAAAAATTTCTACTTTTCCATTTGTATCTATAGATTTTAAATACACTCTTTCAGCTATTGTTGCTAGGAAATATAATTTGTTCCTATAACTTTAAATGATTTTCCTCCACCTAATCTACAATCACTTCCAACAGTACAAGAAAGCCAAGTATCATTATCATTTAAAAGTGTAATATTTTTTTATTGCTATCTATTAAATATAGTTTATGATTTTCATTTACTCCATATGCCTTCATATCACTTAAAGGCACAGATAATTTTATCTTCTATAAAGTTTGCATAGCTGATATCATAAAAGCTCTTTATCTACAATTACTTCTAAAGTTTTGAGATTTTCACATCATAAACATAAAGCCCAGATGTCAATCCTTGTTTATCAGTAAAAGTTCTACCTGCAAAAATAACCTTATTATCTTTGACATTAACAAGTTCAACATTTTGTATATTCATCAGAGATAGGAGTTACTTTTATTATTTAATTTATCATAGTGATATAGTCTATCTCTTTTTTTATTTCTGAAACCATGTCCATTACTCCAGAAAGGTATTTCATCTAGAAACTTCATAGTCTTTATTTTCTTCAATTTCTTTTATTGCTTTTTCTCTTTCTTCACCTTTTTAAATCATTTTAGATGATATGAATTATTATCATAGTCAGCAAGTAAAAATAAAATTATTTTTCATCAACTATTTTTTTATACTTTGAAACATCAAGTGGCAATCTCATGTATTCATAAAGCTTCACCACCATTTTTTTATATCAAGTGCATAGAATAGTGTCCAAGTTTCTCCTAATTTTTTTCTTTTTCTTCTATATCAGTATCTCTATCACTTGAAAATAAAAATAATATCATTATTTAGCCAAAGAGAATTTTTTTCCTTTCCAAAATGAGTAAGTTTTCTTATTTCTTTTTGTCTCTGTATTTAAACTATAGATATAGTGCTTATATGAATTCTTTTCATAATCACTTTCACTAAGACTGAAAGCTAGATTTTTGCCTTCAGGATTAAAAATCTAAAGTTGGATAAAAATTTGTACTCTAGAAAACTTTTTAAATGTAAATTTTCCATTTCATTTCCTCCTTGTTAAAAATTATTATTACATTTGAATAGTAACATTTTTTTCAGTAAAAAAATCTATTACTTATTTTAAAAAAATTTAATTTTTCCATAGTTAGAAAAAATAGAACCTCATCTGAAATAGTTCTTTTTTTATTTTTTTCAAGAAAAAAGTAAAAAAGAAATTTGAACTTTTGATTTCTATAAAAGAGTTTTTATTGCATGATTTTTTTCCATAGATGGTATAATCCTTATCAATTCAATAAAGAATGGAGATAGGAAAAATGGATTGGGAATTTATAGCAAAATATACACCTGAATTTATACATGCAGGAATACTCACATTAAAAAAATAGGTGGGTATAGGAATAATGCTTTCAATTGTTGTTGGAATTTTAGGGAAGTTGGGTTTTATATGAAAAACTTTAAATTCTTTAAACAAATTATAATTGGATATGTAGAACTAAGTAGAAATACTCCACTTTTTAGTTCAATTGTTCTTTCTGTATTATGGACTACCAAAAAGTTGGTATAAAATTTAGTCCAGAGCTTTGTGGAATAATTGGATTAACATTTTTAGGTGGAAGTTATATGATAGAAACTTTTCGTAGTGCCTTTAGAAACAATAGACAAGATACAAAAAGAATCTGCTTTAAGTTTAGGAATGACAAAGTGGCAAACAATGAGATATGTTATTTTACCTCAATCATTTGTTATAAGTTTACCTGGTCTTACTGCAAACATAATATTTATGTTAAAAAGAAACATCAGTTTTTAGTGCTATATCTTTAATAGATATGATGTTTGTTACAAAAGATTTAATAGGACTTTACTATAAAACAGAAGAATCTTTATTTATGCTTGTAGTAGGTTATTTAATAATATTGTTACCTCTATCATTATTTGGGAGTATGGCTAGAAAGGAAGTTGAAAATATGTTGGCTACAGTAATTGATTTATTATCAAAGGAACAAATTTTGAAAGACTTCTTTATGGTTTATGGATAACAATAAAATTAAGTTTAATTTCTGCAATTTTTATCAGTAATTTTTGGAATACTTTTTGGGACTTTTTATGGTTATAAAAAAATCCTGTAACAAGGATAATCTCTCAAATTTACCTCCAAATAATTAGAATAATGCCTCCATTAGTATTATTATTTATAGCATATTTTGGAGTAACCAGAATGTATGGACTCATATCTCTCCTGAAGCAAGTGCAATAATAGTATTTACTATATGGGGAACGGCTGAAATGGGAGACTTTAGTCAGAGGAGCCATTGAGAGTATTCCAAAGATTCAAATAGAAAGTGCAACAGCACTAGCTTTTAGATAAAAAAACAAATTTATCTATATGTAATTATTCCTCAAATTATAAGAAGACTTATACCTTTATCAGTAAACTTGATAACAAGAATGATAAAAAAACTACAAGTTTAGTGGTATTGATAGGAATAGTTGAAGTTTTTAAAAAGTTGGGCAACAAATAATAGACACAAACAGATTTCAATATCCAAATGGAGCAATATGGATATATGGAGTAATCTTCTTACTATATTTCTTATCTTGTTGGCCACTATCAATGTTAGCAAAAATTTTTTTAGAAAAGAGATGGAGTAGAATATGAAACAATTAGATAAAGTTGTTCTCTCAGCAAAAGATGTAGTAAAAAAATTATGGAGAACTGGAAGTTTTAAAAGGAATAAATTTAGATATCCATCAAGGAGAAGTCGTAGTAATAATTGGAGCTTCTGGTTGTGGAAAAAAAGTACATTTTTAAGATGTTTAAATGGGCTAGAAGATATACAAGCTGGAGATATAGTTTTAGATAATGAAATTAAATTTTCAGATACAAAAAAATAATATGACAAAAATTAGACAAAAAAATTGGAATGGTATTTTCAAAGTTATGAACTATTTCCCACATTTAACAATATTGGATAATATTTTTGTTAGCACCATTAAAAAGTGCAAAAAGAAATAAAGGAAGAAGTTAAAAGAACAGGCATTGAAAATTACTTGAAAGAGTTAATTTATTGGATAAACAAAAATTCTTATCCAAGACAATTATCAGGTGGTCAAAAAAACAAAGAGTTGCAATAGTTAGAGCCCTATGTATGAACCCTGAGATAATGTTATTTGACGAAGTTACTGCTGCACTAGATCCTGAAATGGTAAGAGAAGTTTTAGATGTTATGCTTGAACTTGCTAGAGATGGAATGACTATGGTAATAGTAACACATGAAATGCAATTTGCAAGAGCTGTTGCAGATAGAGTTATATTTATGGATAATGGAAATATAGCAGAACAAGGAGAGGCAGAAGAATTCTTTCTCCAATCCAAAAAAACAGAAAGAGCACAAAAATTTTTAAATACATTTTACATTTAAAAAAATAAATTTTTTTATAAATAATTTTAGGAGGATATAAAATGAAAAATTTGGAAAAAAAGATTTTAAAATTAGCAACAGTAGGGAGTAGCAGTATTTGCTTTAGCTGCTTGTGGAAATAAAACTGAAGAAAAAGACAGAAGCACAAGCACCTGCACAAGAAAGCAAGCTGTTGCAAAGGCAAGAACAGTACAAGAAATCAAAGGATAGTGGTGTTATTAGAATAGGAGTATTTCACTGATAAAGCACCTTTTGGTTATATTGATGAAAATGGTAAAAAAATCAAGGTTATGATGTTTACTTTCACAGATCGTTTAGCAAAAAGATTTAGGGAGTAAAAGTTGAATATATTTCTCTTGACCCTGCAAGTCGTGTTGAATATGCAGAAACTGGAAAAGCAGATATAGTTGCTGCTAACTTCACTGTTACACCTGAAAGAGCAGAAAAAAAGTTGATTTCAGTTTACCATATATGAAAGTTTCTTTAGGAGTTGTTTCACCAGATGGAGCTGTTATTAAATCTGTTGAAGAATTAAAAGACAAGACTTTAATTGTAAGTAAAGGAACTACTGCTGAATATTATTTCTCAAAAGAATCATCCAGAAGTAAAACTTCAAAAAAATATGATTCTTATGCAGATGCTTACAATGCTTTACTTGATGGTAGAGGAGATGCTTTCTCAACTGATAACACTGAAGTTTTAGCTTGGGCTAAATCAAACCCAGGATTTACAGTTGGTATTGAGTCTTTAGGTGATGTTGATACTATAGCTGTTGCAGTTCAAAAAGGAAATACTGATTTATTAAATTGGATAAACAATGAAATTAAAGAATTAGGAAAAGAAAAATTTCTTCCATGAAGCATATAAAAGCTACTCTTGAACCTATCTATGGAGATAGTGCTGATCCTGATTCAATAGTTGTTGAAGGTGGAGAAGTTAAATAACTCTAATATTTACATACTAAAAAAATGCTACTACAGTAATTTGTAGTAGCATTTTTTTCTTTATCTTTATAATTTTTTTAATTATCTCTAGTATAACCAAAATGATGATAATATTGCTTCTTCTCTTTCTCTCATAACTTTCTTATCTTCTTCTTCAATATGGTCATATCCTAAAATATGTAAAATTCCATGTGTTAGAAACATAATAGAACTCTCTTTCAAATGAATGATTATATTCACTTGATTGTTCTTCAACTCTTTCTAAAGAAATAATAATATCTCCAAGAGTATCATAAGGTCCTATATTAAAAGTCATCTGTTTCATGATATGCAAAAAGATATTACATCTGTTGGAGCATCTTTATCTCTATACTCACGATTGATAACTTGTATATTTTTTTATTATCAGTAAGTAAAACTGAAAGATAAAGAGGTCTTTCAGCTTCAACTTCTTCTATTTCTAAAACTTTTTTTATATAATTTTCAAGATAAGAATCTTCATATAACTTATCTATGAACTCATTATATTTTTCATTGTCTAGTTCACAACTAAAATCTAAAAACTAATTCCATAATCCTCTTCCTTTTTATTTTTTTGACCTGGATATTTTTATTCTTTCATGATAAATAGCACCAAAAAGTTTTTAAGAATGAGTTAATAATAATTTCTATTTCTTTAAATGTTATATTAGCATCTGATAATTGATTATCAGCTATCTTAGCATTTACAATCTTTCTAACCATTTCTTCAACTTTTTATAGGGTCTTTTTACATCAAGAGATCTAACAGCTGCTTCTATAGAATCTGCCAGTAAAATAACAGCTGATTCTTTTAGTTTGAGGTCTAGGACCTGAATATCTAAATTCTTCTTCCTGTACATTAGGATCTATCTCTTTAGCCTTATTATAGAAATAAGCCAATAAAGTTGTTCCTTGATGTTCAAACATAATATCTCTAATTTCTTTAGGTATTTTTATATTTTTTTACCCATTTCAGCTCCCTCTTTAGTATGAGCTAAAATTATCATTTTACTCATAAAAGGTGAGATATTATTATGTAAGTTTTTACCATCTGTTTGGTTTTTCTACATAGTACTGTGGCCTTTTTGTTTTTCCTATATCATGATAGTAACAAGCAACACGAGTAAATATTGGATCTCCACCAATTTCAATAACAGCGTTTTCTGATAAAGTTGCTACCATCATTGAGTGTTGGAAAAGTTCCTGGTGCTTCTATAGATAACTTTTCTCAAAAAGTGGTTGAGATAAAGTCTGCAAGTTCAATAAGTCTAAATACTGTTAAAATATTAAATGTTCTTTCAAAAATATGGTAATAATGCTATAGCAAACATTCCTGAGAAATAAACCTGAAACAAATAATTTAATAGTATTTAAAAGCTACTCCAAAACTTTCTTCCATTGAGAAGAAACTTAAAAATTAAATATAATAAAATTTTTCATTATAGCTAATTGTATTCCTATTGCTATAACTGAAGAACGAGTTCCTATATTTTTTTACTTAAAAAAATCCAGTTGCTAGAAATAGCTATAGATTGAATAGTAAAAGTATTTTTAAATCATAATCAGTTATAGGTAATAGATAAGAAATAAGCATCATAGTTAAGAAAAATACTGAAATCTAGGACGAACTATAAACATTAAAAAGTAATAACATTGTGTCTATTGGCACTAGATATATCATAGAATCAGGAACTATTCTAAATACTAATAAAGTTACTATCATCAAAAAGCATAACAGCTTTATACTTTTTTTCTTTTCTAAGACATCCTTACTATAAAAATCTTGTTGTAACTACATTAAATATACTTGAAATAACCAATAAAAAAATATGATATTTAGTGTAATTATAAAAAAATACTCATCTTGTAATTATAGATACCTAATTTATCTAAAAATATCTATTTTTCTTTCAGTTAAAATTTCTCCTGTCTTTGCAATTAAAGTTCCAGCCTTTAATTTCAATATATTGATCATTTATTTGAGAAACTTTTCTCATTTGATAGTATTTTTAGTCTTTTAGCTTCATCATAAATATAATTTGGAATTAAGAAATAATTTATTAAATCTCTTTCAAAAAGCATCTAAATTTTCTATTTCACTCTTCAGCAGGTTCATTTATCCGAATAGAATTTTTCTTTATATATACCTGCAGTATAAGCATTTTTTTAAATGTTCTGATAATTTTTTTCAAAAGTACTATTGATTTTATCTTCATCTTCTTCTAATATTTTTTTTAACTAGGGTTTCAGGCATAGCTTTACCCATTTTTCTTTCAAAACCACTATAGTCAAAAGTTTGTAAATTTCCTTTTTTTATAGCTATGATTTCTTTATGAAAGTTATCAAATTCATTAGTATAGATATCAGCAGCATCACTTGAATAGATATAATCCTTATCCAACTGATTAATCATATCTTGAATAATCTTATCTTTTTCCAATTTTATCTCTAAAAAAACTATAGTTTTTTTGGAGAATAAATATCAGATTTTACAACATCACCTATCATATAGTTATTATTTCTAAAAAAAGTATAGGAATTTTTAGCCGAAATTGTTATTAAAAAAATAGTGCTAAAATTAGATAAAATACCTTTTCTTTTTAAGAAATAAGTATCAGAGTATTTCTCTTCATCTGAATTATCTTTTTCTTTTACTTCAAAAAAAGAAACTTAAATCCAAATATAGTAAATTTTTTTCATAAAAATCCCTTTTTTTCTCATTCAATTTCTTTTTATTATATCATCTTTTTCTAATATTTTTTTATATTTTTTTGACTAGGTAGAGCTTTTTATAAAAGGCTGAACCATATCTTTTTCTTTATAATTCTACTATCTAAAAATAAAAGATATTTCCTCTATCTGTTTTTTTCTAATTAATCTTCCAACCCCTTGTTTAAATTTTAATTATTGCTTCTGGTAATTGGAAAATCTGAAAAAGAATTTCCTCCATCTTCTTCAATTTTTTTACTTATAGCAGATACTATAGGGATCTGTTGGAACAAGGAAAAGGTAACTTAGTTATAATAACATTACTTAAATTTTCTCCCTGTACATCAACCCCTTCCCAAAAAGAAGTTGTTCCAAATAACACTGGATTTTTTTGCTTCCTTAAACTCTTTTTATCAACTGACTTCTTGGTTTTTCACCATGTAAAAAAATATTTCAAAAATTACTATTCTTTTAATTTATTTACAACAGAATAATAAATTTGATTTAGCATAGTATAAGATGTGAATAATATAAAAGCTTTTCCCTTTGTTTTTCTTTAAGATATCTAAGATAAACTTACTTGCATCTGTAACAAAAGGCATTTAAATTTTTCTGAATCTTGTATATCAGCTGGAATATATACAGACATCTGATGTTCATAATCAAATGGTGATTCTATAAAACATTCTATACATTCCTCTTCATCTAAACCTAAAGACTTTTTAAAATATTCAAAAATTTCCATTTGCCATTATAGTGGCTGAAGCAAACACTAATCTATTTAAGTTTTTCAAAAAGAACTGAGCTCAACTTTTTGAGCGATATTTAAAAGTGTTGCTGTAAGCACTACATTAGTTCTTTTTAGAGTTTATATCAAGCCAGTAAACATAATCAGCATCTGAAAAAAATTATTTATAAATTTAAAACTATCTATATTTTTTTAAATATTTTTTTAAATGATTGTTAAAAATTTATTACTTCAGGATTCTTGTCCTTCTCCTCATCAATAACATTGTTAAAAGCCATCATTAAGTTTAAAAAAATTCTGCAAGTTTAGCTTGAAAAAAATTCCTTTTTATCCCTCAGATTTTCTAAAAAAATTAGACTTAGTCATTTCAAAAATTATTTAAACTTTTTCTTATAGGAGCTTCAGTATTTGTTTCAAACATCTTTTCTGATTTCATCAAAATACTCATCTCCTATAGTTTGTAAACTATAAATTTCTGATTTCATAGTCTTTAAAAAGTTCTAAATAATCTCCTGACTTTTTCTAAAGTACTTTTCATCTATAGTTTCTTCAACTCTTGTAAGAGCTGATTTTTCTTTTTTTCTTTTTACTTTTTCTTTTGATATATTCTATGTAGAAAGTCTTGTAAATGAAATTTTAGATACTTCTACAGAAAAAAATAACTTCTAGCAACTGACTCTATATTATGAGCTTCATCAAATATAACCATATCATATCTTGGAAGTATTAAATACTCAGAATCAAAAATCAGTTTCAGCTCTCACATTTAAATCAGAAAAAGAATACATGATGATTTGATATTAAAATATCAGCTTCCATCTTCTTCATTCTAGTTTTCATATGAAAAAACATTCTTTTCTAAAAGGACATTTCTTTCCTAAACATAATTCAGTTGTACTTTGTACTAACTCCCAAACATCAGGATAAACTTCAAAAAGGTAGTTCTGCCTTTGTCACCTGTTTTAGTTTTTATTTCCCCATTTTAAAAATATATTCTATTTGTTCTCTAGCTTCCATAGAAAAAGTTTCTATATCTATACTTTTTCCAAGAGATAATTCAGTAAAAAGTCTTTTACAAAGATAATTACTTCTCCCCTTTACTAAAAGCATAAGTAAATTCATCTTTAATTACTGACTTAGCTAAAGGAATATCTTTTAATAGTAATTGCTCCTGTAAATTTATAGTATTAGTAGCTATAATAACTTTTTTTCTTGTTAGTAATAGCCCACTTTAATAGCAGGGTATCAAATAAGCCAATGTTTTTCCTGTACCTGTTCCAGCTTCAACTATTATTTTTCTATTATCATTTATAGCATTTTTGAATATTTTTTTAGCCATTTCTTCTTGCTCATGTCTATGTTCAAAAGCCTTTTTATTTCATTTACTAAGATACCATCTTCTGAAAAAAATAATCTTCTATATCTATTTTTTTCTAAGTTAGTTCTATCTATATCTTGAATAAAAATAAAAAAATCATCTAGGTCTGAGCTAAGTAAACAGTAAGCTATATTTCTTCTATTAAATAATTCCTCTGAAAAGCTCTAATTCTAAATCATTTAGGGATACAATTGATTTGGCTTTGTTATTCTTATTACAACTTCATCTCTTTTTACTTTTTGTTAAAGTTTCTTCAAAAAGTTTTTCTTTTTATATAGTGATAAAAAAATGGCTCTTGAATAACTTCATTTTCATCAAAAGTTGCTTTAAAAAAATAATTGATTTATTGTCATTTTCTATTAAATATTCTTTTATTGTTTGCAAACTCTCTTCTGAAAAATCTATCTTTTATATCCATAACCATTCCTTAATCTATTTTTTTAGTCTCTACAGTATTCTATTAAACCTTTTAAGAATACTCTAATATATTTATCTCCACATTCTTTATAGTTTCTATGATCTTCACTTCTAAAAGTGCATTCAATTCTGCTTCAGAAATATCTACACCACCTAGTTTAAATACTTCTATCATATCATAACTTTTTAAAAAAGCAAGGGCTATTCTTAATTTTTCTAAGCAAAAATATTATTTAAATTATTTTTTTGTAATTTTTTTATTTTAGGAGCTGGACTTTTGCCTCCTTTTTTTCTCCTCTTTTTAAAAAGTAATTAATCCATCTAAAAAACTCATTAAATCAGCATTAGATAATTTTTTTAAAAACCTTCATCAATATCTTTTTTTAAATAGTTAACTACATCTTCTTTTTGTAACAGTTAATCCACCTTTTTTTAAAAAATTTGTACTGTAACATTATCTTTTAAATTAAGTGCATATCTAAGTCTTCTTAAAAAAATCATTGTTAGTCATAGTAAATTTCACTTTCCCTCATCATTTTAAAAATTTATTTTAACACCTATATTTTACACTAATATGATAAAAAAATAGCAAAAAAATTTTACTTAATAAAAACAAAAAGGGCTGTTACATATTATATTCTTAATTAAAAAGTTAAAAAAATAAGTGAGTTACGAATGGAATTTTTAGATAAAAAAATCAAATAGAATGAGCCGAGTAAATGTCGGGAGTGTCTGAGCATGTCAGCAAGTTTCCTGATTTACAGCGAAATGTTAATTTTTTTATCGTTAAGAAATCTACTCAGTAACGAACTATTTTTTTATTTTTTATTAATATGTAACAGTCCTTAACTTATTCATTTTAATTTTCTAATAATTTTTGATATATTTCTTTATATCTCTTAGCAGGTTCTTTCCAAGAATTATCTCTTTTCTTTGCATTGGCAATAATTTCTTTCCATACTTCTGGTCTACGATACATAGTAACAGCATATCTTAATGCCTTTATCATATCGTCTCCATTAGCTTGTTTTGAAAACCAAAACCATCACCTTCTCCTGTATATTCATTATATGGTTTAACTGTATCTTTTAAACCTCCTGTTTCTCTTACTACAGGAATACAACCATATCTCATTGCTATCATTTGAGAAAGTCCACAAGGCTCAAAAACTGAAGGCATCAAGAATATATCTGCTCCTGCATAAATTTCAGTAGAAAGTTGTTGGTCAAACCCTATGTATGAACATACATAGCCTCTGTATTGACTTTCTTTATATCTAAAGAAATTTTCATAAGATTTTTTTCACCTGTTCCCTAGAAGAACAAATTGTATTCCTAAAGTCATCATTTCATCAAATTTTATCTATGATAAAATCTATCCCTTTTTTTGTCTATCTAAACGAGTTATTATAGCAACCAAAGGAGTTGCTTCTTCAATTTCTAAACCTAATTTTAGCTTGTAAATTAGCTTTTAATGTTTTTATGTGACTTTCTTAGATAATGGATATGAAGTCTTATCTATTCCATTTACTATACCTGATAACTTTATAGTCATACTTTTTTGAAATAGACCATGTATTCCTTCTCCAAACTCAGGAGTTTTTATCTCTTCTGCATAACTATCACTTACTGTTGTGATATAGTCAGAGTAGACAACTCCAGCTTTTTAAGAATGAAATCATATCATAGTATTTTATTCCATCATCTTGGAAATATTTAGCTCTATCTATTTCTAGTAAATCTTCAATTACATTGTTATAGAAAAAAACCCTTGGAATCTTAAAGTTATGTATACTGAAAACAGTCTTTACATCATATATTCCTCTTTCTTTTTAAATATATTGGTATAAGTGCTGTTTGCCAGTCATTACAGTGAATAATATCAGGCTTAAAAATCTGTAATATCCATAGTTTCAACAACTGCCTTAGAGAAGAATAAAAAAATCTCTCACAGTCATCATATTCACCATAAACATTAAGTCTTCTAAAATATCTTTCATTATCTACAAAATAGTAAATTACTCCTTCTAATTCCACTTCTTCTATTCCTACATATTCATTGTGATGAGCAACCCAAATTTCTTTTGTGACCTAAATGTCTAGCATCTTTTAAAAAGTTCATTTGAAATCTTGCTATATTTAGGTAAAGATTACTCTCACATCAAGTTTTTTTCTTTTTGTACTAAAAGCTTTTTGGAAGAGAATAAGATACATCTCCTAAAGCCTCCTGTTTTTTTATAAAGGGAAATGCTTCCCCTGTTGCAAAAAAAGAATTTTCATTCTTTTCCCTCCATTTTATTTATTCTTAATATAATCCATCAAATCTTGATATTCCTTTGTATTCCACTTCATACCTTTTTCTATAACCAATGGATATTCCTCTGAAGCTGATAGTTTTTTTCATTTTCATGGATAATATTATTTTTTTATCAACTATTACATTTTTTTAAAATGAGAACCAGCCTTAATATGGCAATCTTGTAAGATTACACATTCCTCTAAAACAACATCTTTTTCTACAATAGTACCTCTTGATAGTACACTATTTATTACCTTACCTTCTATAATACATCCATTTGAAATTAATGAATTTTTCTACTTCAGCTGTTTCTTTGAAAAATAGTAGGAGGTGTATCCTTAACTTTAGTTAGAATCCTTCTTCCACTCTTTTAAACCAAAAAAATATCTTCTCTTATTTCTTTTTCAATATATTCATATTGAAATTAAAGTATTCTTTAGTTGAATTTATACATTGTAAATAACCTTTAAATTCATAAGCATTTAACATTTAGAGAAGGTAATTTTCTAGCAATTATTTCTGACAGAACATTATATTTTTCCTTCTTGTATACTATCTATCAATAATTTTAACATAAGCTCTTTGCTTAATACAAAAGGCATCTAAAGAAATATTTTCCTCTTCTCTAAAAAAATAAATTTTGACCTATTCCTATAACACGATTATTTTTCATCAATCTTTACAGATGAACAATTATTAAAATGTTCATTAGCCTTTTTTTACTTTTTTTATAGACCATAGTTATTTCTTTTCCAGATTCTTTATGCTTTTCAATTAAATCTGAAATATCTAAATTACATACCATATGTCCATTTAAAAGCAACTATATGATCTTGAGTACTTCTAAAAAAAGTATTCCATATTTTTTTACTAATTCTTGATTGATTTAAAGAAAGGTCGTCATCTAGCATTCTTTTTGAAAAATAAAAGATACCATCTTTTTTTCTTGCTAAATCCCATTCTGCTCCCATACCAATATGGTCTGTAAGTGAATTTAATTCCTCATTTCCACAAAATAGACCCACATTTCTTATTCCCAGAATTTACAACATTTGATAAAGCAAAAATCTATTATTCTATATGAACCTCCAACTGGGAATAGATGCTAAAGATCTAACTTTTGTTAAAGGACTTATATTTTTGTTTGTTATCTCCTAAATAAATTATCGCCATATAATTTCTTATCATAGTAATCAAGCCTCCGTTTACATTATCTAATTAATGTTTACTTATCTATAACTTTTTTTCTCCCCTACAACAGCTATCTCTTTTTCCATCACCAATAACTACATTATCAGCTACTTTTTCACATCATTAGCAATAATAGCCTTACGAATAGTTACATTGTCCCCTATTTCTGTATCTGCCATTATAATGGAATCTATGACTTTTTGAATTTTTTTCCTATCTTTACTCCTGAAAATATAACTGAGTGATCTATTTCTCCTTCAACAAGACATCCTTTATCTATTAGACTATTTTTTTATTTTAGAACCTGTTTCAAAAATATGAAGGTGTATAGATACCCTTGTCTTGTATTTATTCTCCAATTTTTTTATCAAAAAGATCAAGGTCATTATTTTTCTGATAATAAGTCCATATGTGCATCCCAGAAACTTTGAATAGTTCCAACATCTCTCCAATAACCTTCAAATGGATATGCTACTAACTTTTTACCATCATTCAACATATTAGGTATTATATTTTTTTACCAAAAGTCATTATCAGAATTTGGGTTATGTTCATCTTCTTCTAAGTATTTTTTTCAATTCTTCCCAATTAAAGATATATATACCCATTGAAGCTAAATCACTCTTTGGTTCTTTTTGGTTTTTCCTCAAATTCATATATAGTCATATCATCTCTTGTATTCATGATACCAAAAACTTGGAGCATCTTTTTAGAGGAACTCTAAAAAAACTCCTATAGTTACATCTGCCTTTTTTTCAATATGATATTGTAACATCTTATCATAATTCATTTTGTATATATGATCTCCAGATAAAATTAAAAACATATTCAGGGATTATATTCTTCAATAAATTTTATATTTTGATAGATAGCATTAGCTGTTCCTTTATACCAACCTTTTTCATCATTTTTTTCTAGTATGAGGGTTTGTAATACAGTAACTCCACCATCCATTCTGTCCAAATCCCAAGGTGAACCCTCTTCCTATATGGTTATTTAGTATGTGAGGTTCATATTGTGTCAATACACCAACAGTATCTATCCCAGAATGAGAGCAGTTTGTTAAAGTGAAATCTATTATACGATATTTTCCACCAAATGCTACAGCAGGTTTTGCAAGGTCTTCAGTTAATTGTTTTAGACGACTTCCTTGTCCTCCAGCCAATATCATAGCAATCATCTTTTTTTCTTTTCATAGCTAATCCTCCTCATTTCCCTTCTTATGTTTTTAAAAAAATATAGTTGAATTTTTTTAGCAATTTTTTTACTTCTATATATTGTTCTCTGTTGTGCCAAGCACTTTTTATAGTTTTGTAGTTTCTTTTTCTTCCTTGATAAGAACCTCCAAATCTTTTTTTCATTACTATCTAAAAATACATTCATATTCCCCTTCTAGATTAACTCCTACAGGGTATTTATCATGATCTTTTCCTGAAAAAAATTAAATACAGCTATTATAAAATCATCTGTATCAGGATTTTTTCTTAAAAAGATTAACATATTTTCATCTATGTTCTCATGTTCTATCCATTCAAAAGCATTTTTGACCATCATGCCATAAAGCTTTTTCTTCTAAGTATAGAGTATTTAAAGCTTTTACATAATTTTTGTATATCTTTAGAACCTTTATTATCTTTTTAAAAGTTGCCATTCTAATTGCTCATAATATCTCCACTCTAAACCTTGTACAAACTCATTTCCCCATAAAATTTAATTTTTTTCCAGGATGAGCCATTTGATAAGAGTATAAATTTTTAACATGAGCTAATTTATCTTCATAATAACCTGGCATCTTATTTAAAATAGCATTTTTACCATGAACTATTTCATCATGTGACAGTGGTAATACGAAAATTTTCTGAAAATGCATACATAAAAGAAAATGTTAATTTTTCCATGATGTGATCTTTCTAAAAAAATGGATCTTGCTCTATATATTTTAAAGTATCATTCATCCAACCCATATTCCACTTTAAAATCAAATCCAAGTCCACCATCAGCTTGATACTTTTGTCACTAGAGGCCAAGCTGAAGAATCTTCTGCCACTAACATAATATCTGGATGATTTTCATGTAAACTTTGATTTAAATATTGTAAAAAAATTCAATGGAAGCTCTATTTTCACTAACTCCATCTTTATGATAAATCATATTAGATATTGCATCCATTCTTACTCCATCTATATGGAATTCTTTTTATCCAAAAAAATATAGATTAGATACTAAGAAACTTCTAACTTCATTTCTTGACACATTAAAGTTTGCAGTACCCCATTCATTTTCACCAAGATTTTGATCTTTCATATTCATAACAAGCACTACCATCAAAACGATATAATCCATGTGCATCTTTACAAAAATGACCAGGAACCCAATCCAATATTACTCCTAAATTATTCTTATGGAAATAATTTACAAAATACATAAAAGTCTTCTGGAGTCCCATAACGGCTAGTTACTGAATAGTATCCTGTAGCTTGGTAGCCCCAAGAACCATCAAAAAGGATATTCTGTTATTGGCATTATTTCAATATGAGTATAATTCATCTCCAACATATATTCAACCAATAACTCTGCAATCTCTCTATAATTATAATAAGTTCCATCTTCTTTTTTTCTTCCATGAACCAAGGTGAACTTCATATATATTAATTGGTTTAGCATAACCTATTTCTCTATTATTAAGCCATTTTTTTATCACCCCAACGAAATTTTTGATATTCCATTAACTACAGAGGCTGTTTGAGGTCTGAGCTCTGAATAAAAAAAGCATAAGGATCTGCTTTTCAATATTTTTTTTGTCCCCAAGAAGTTTCTATTTGAAATTTATATATAGCACCTTTTTTTACTTTTTTTATTTCAACTTCCCATATACCTTCATTAGTTATTTTTTTGACAATAATCTTCTTCTCTAGCATTCCAATTATTAAAATCACCAACAACAGCCACTGACTTTTGCTGTTGGAGCCCAAATACGAAATATCGTTGAACTTCTATTTGGATGTGCTCCAAAAATATTCATAAAGCTTGTCTGTACTCTCCACGATGAAATAAATAATGTTCCATTTGTCCAGACATAAACATCACCTCTTTATAGTGTAGAAATTAAATTTTTTTGCTTTCTTTTTATATTCCAAATTTCATTAGCATATTCTAAAAATTGTTCTATCTGAAGAGAACTTTCCAGCATTAGCTATATTTTTTTAGCATTTTTCTTTTTGCCCAAGAATATTTATCTTTGTATTCTCTATTTATAGTTCTTTGAGTTTTTCTATAATCTTCAAAGTCTTCTAAAAACAAAATATTGATCTCCTCTTTCCATTAGTAAAGAGTGAATTTCTCTATAAATTCCACTACCTAAGTCACTAAGACTTCCATCTATTAAAGCATCTACAACTTGCTTTTAGTCCGCTTACATTATTATACGGGAATCTTGGGATCATATCCTTTTTTTAATAAGAGCATCAATGTCTTCAACTCTCATACCAAAAATATACTCATTTTCTTCCCCAGCTTCTTTTGCAATTTCCACATTAGCTCCATCTAATGTACCTAAAGTTAATGCTCCATTTAGCATGAAATTTCATATTTCCAGTACCTGAAGCTTCTTTTTCCAGCTGTTGAAATTTGTTCTGAAATATCTGCAGCAGGGAATATCTTTTTCAGCAACTGTAACTCTATAGTTTTCAACAAAAAAACAACTTTTTAGTTTATCTTTAACATCATTGTCTCCATTAATTATTTGAGCAACATCATTAATTAAACGAATAATTCCTTTTTGCAACTTTATATCCTGGTGCAGCCTTTGCTCCAAATATATAAGTTGTTGGAGTAAAAGTCCATACTAGGATTTTTGTTTTTAATTGTTGATACAAGTTATATACTTGGAAAATATTTAATAATTGTCTCTTATATTCATGTAATCTCTTTAACTTGTACATCAAAGATAGAGTTTGGATTTATATCTATACCTTGAGTTTCTCTTAGATATTCAACAAGTTCTTTTTTTCTTTTCAATTTTTTTATATCCCATATTCTATCTAAAACATTTTTTTATCATCTAGGAATTGTTCAAGCTTTTTTTAAGTTCAGATAAATCTTTTATCCAAGCATCTCCTATAAGTTCTGTTATATAAGAAGCAAGTTGTGGATTAGATTTTCATAACCATCTTCTTTGTGTAATTCCATTAGTTTTATTTAAGAATTTTTTTCTGGATATAGTTCATACCAATCTCTTAATTCTCTTTCTTTTAAAGATTTCAGTATGTAGTTCAGCAACTCCATTTACTTTATGGCTTCCATAGATTGCAAGCCAAAGCCATATGTATCATATTACCTTGAATTATTTGCATTCTATTTTTGTTTATCTTGATCATTTGGATATAGTTGAGCTAACTCATTTTTTTAAATTGATTGTGAATTCCTTCAGTTATTTGGAATATTCTAGGGACAACTTCTTGATACAATCCTACCCACCATTTTTTTCTAGTGCTTCTGCTAAGATAGTGTGGTTAGTGTATGAGAAAGTTTTTCTTTACTATTTCCCAAGCATCTTCCCATAAAACTCCTTCTATATCAACTAAGATTCTCATAAGTTCTGGTATAGCTATAACAGGGGTGAGTATCATTCAATTGAATTGCTATAAATTCAGGAATTTTTGTAAATTCTCTTCCATGTACCTTTTTAAAATTCTTTATTATATCTTGCAGTGAAGCAGATACAAAGAAATATTGTTGACGAAGTCTTAATTTTTTTCCTTCATCAGTTGAGTCATTAGGATATAACACACGAGAAATATCTTCAGCTAATGTTTTTATCTTGTGTAGCATGTAGATAATCTTGTTGATTGAATACTCCTAAATCTAAGTCATTTATTGAATGAGCTTCCCATAATCTAAGTGTATTTACATTCTTAGTTCCATAACCTATTATTGGCATATCATAAGGTAGTGCTCTTACTGAACCATTACCAAAGTTTACTATTACTTCATCTTCTGGTCTCATGATAGACCAAACATCACCATATTTTAACCAAGTTTCAGGCTTTTCAACTTGATAACCATCTCTTAAATATTGGTTAAAAAAATACCATTTCTATATCTTATACTATAACCTTGACCAGGTAAATTTAAAGTTGCTAATGAGTCCATAAAACAAGCTGCTAGTCTTCCTAGACCACCATTTCCTAATGCTGGATCTTCTTCTTCGTCTTCAACTTGATTGTAGTCAATTCCTATTTCTTCTAAAGAATTCTCTTACTTCTTTATCTATTCCTAAGTTAATTAGGTTGTTTCCTAAAAGCTCTTCCCATTAAAAAAATTCAGAAGATAAATAAAATGCTTGTTTTAGTCTTAGAGTATTTCTCTTTTTGTTTCATACCAATCTCTAGCTATAAAACTTATAACAGTTTCTCCTAAAGCTCTGTATACTTCAAAAAGAACTAGCCTCTTTTAAACTCACAGAAAAATTTTTCTAATAACTTTTCTTCCAACTTTTTCCTTCCATTTTTTTCCTTATTAAATTCCATTTTTTTCCCCTTTTTCTAAATCCTTTGATACCTTTTTTTGCTAAATTATATAATTTATTTTCTAAATCACCATGTCTATATTCCCAATAGACTCTCCATGCCCAGTTATCTCCAACTGTTGATGGAGTATTCATTCTTGAATCTGCTCCCAAACCTAATATATCTTGTAAAGGCACTATAACCCTATTTGATTTTTGAAGCATATAGAGCTTCTATTGCTCTCCATTGAATAGGCTCCCATATATTTGTGTTATAGTCTTTTTAAAAAAGTTTTTAAATTTTCATCACAGATAAATTTTTTTCATTTTTTTATTTAAAGTAGAATACCACTCTACCATAGACATATTGTCATGAGTACCTGTATAAGCAACTGAGTTTTTCAGTATAATTTTTAGGATTGTACATATTATCCCATTCTGTTAAACCAAATTGCAGTACTTTCATATTTGGATAGTTTGTTTTGTCTTAAAAGTTTAAATACATCTGCTGTGAGTGTTCCTAAGTCCTCTGCTATAATATCTATATTTTTTTAACTTTTTCTTTCCAAATCTCTAAAAAAATTGTATTCTTGGTCCTATTTTCCCATCTTCCATTGATAGCAGTTTTTTTCTCCATAACGAATAGCCCAATAAGAAGCAAAACCTCTAAAATGATCTAATCTTAGAAACATCATAAAGTAAAAAACTATGTTTTATTCTTTGTTCCCACCAAGAATAGTTATCTTTTTTTCATAGCTTCCCAATCATAGAGAACATTTCCCCATAATTGTCCTTTTTTTAGAAAAAAATAATCTGGTGGGACAACCTGCTACTGCTTTTTATCTTTTAAGTGTTTATCAAAACAGAATAGTTTTGGATGTTGCCAAAGTATCTGCACTATTACTTGCAACATATATAGGTAAATCTCCTATAATTTTTATTCCTTTACTATTGGCATAATCTTTTAACTTTTTCCATTGTTTATAGAAATAATATTGAATAAAAACTTTCATATTTATAGTCTTCTTCAAATTCTTTTTTTGCTTCTTCTATAGATTTTCTTTCTCTAAACTTATAGCCTTTCTCCCAAGTGTTCCACATTTTACCCTTAAATTTTTTTATTTAAAGATAGAAAAAGAGAGTAGTCTTCTAACCAAAATTGATTTTCACTTTGAAATTTCTTAAATTCACTTTCTTCAGCGTTTTTGCAAAAAAAGCCTGAGAGGCCTTTTTCAATAAAGACTCTTTCTGGCTTTTTATATATTCATAATCAACAGAGGATACCTCACTTTTTAAAAACATCAATATCCTCTTGAGTTAAATATTCATTGTGAACTAAATCTTCTAAATCTAAATATAAAAAAATTCCTGCAAAAGTAGAAGGTGATTGGTAAGGAGAGTTTCCATATTCAACAGGGACATAGTGGTAATATTTGCCACAAAGCTTTTGTCCTGAAGCTTCTAAGAAATCAACAAAACGATATGCTTCTTTCCCAAAAATCTCCAATTCCATAAGCACTTGGAAGAGAACTAATTGCTAATAAAACTCCACATTCTCTTTTCATTTTTCACCACCTAACTTTAAACTAATTTAAAAAATTTTGTATTTTCATTTATAATAACATATTTTTTTATTTTTTTACCATATAAAAATCAATGAAAATTTTACTTTTTTTATGAAAAAGTTCGAAAAAGATTCAAAAATAAAAAGATACTGAAATTATTTTTTTAAAAAAATCAGTATCTTTTCTTATTTTTACTTTTTAATAAAAAAATCAAAGTACATCATCCATTTGTCTTCATTTTTCATTGTAGAAAAAAACATCAAACTTCCTGAATCTACTACATTGTATTTCTGCAACATCATCACTAGAAATTTGGAAAAACAAAATTATAGCCTTTCTTTCAACTTCTAAACCTAAACCAGGTTGACAATATGAAGGATAACCTCCAAATTTATGTAAATATGTATGATCATTTCCAATATCTTGATAGTAACTTACTTCATCATCAAATTCTTCTTCTAAATCACATATTTCAATTTCTAAATCTTCATCAAGTCCTCCACCATCCCAAATTGGATAGTCTTCAGCATGAAATTTAGCTTCTAATGGGTAAGCCTTTAGGGACAAAAAGTTATCATCTCTTAGATATTCATTTTTTTAACTAAAACATCATCTTTAGTATAAGTTCTCAATATCCAACCATTACCATTTCTTGATACAAGACCATCTATATGATTATATTCAGGAAAAATCTTCTCCCATAAATACAGTTATATATTCAAATTTCTTTAAAGCTTCTGGTAGATAAGGAAGATTAGCAAAGATAAAATTGTGCTAAAGGATACATAGTTTTCTCCCTTATCATCTTTTAGGTCTTTCTTCAACTTTCATCTTCTTTACATAGAAATACTCTACCTATCCAACTAACTTTATTTTTCATCATCGTAGTCAAAATTCTTAGTTTCAAACTCTGTACAAGGCCTTGCAATTTTTTTCTTTTATTTCTTTTTATTTTCTTTTTTTAAAAGTCATCTGATTTTTCCATGTTCTATAACTCCTTAAAAAAATAGTGTGTAAATCCAACTCCAACTACATTGTCATAAAATTTACTATTTTTAGTACCTCTGTATTGAACATCAAATAATAAATCATCATAGATATAATATGAAGCTCTAGATACGAAAAGTTACATTTCCTCTTCCTCTTTCTTCTCTATCATACTTTTTTTATTATCCATATTAACTTCAACACCATTTACAAATTTCATTTTTTTCCAAGTATCTTGTCTTAAAACTCCTACTTTATAGTTAACAAAATTTTAAATCTTCAGAGTTTTTTTATAATTTCTATTTTTGTCCTTCAATTCCTGCATAAAGATAAGTGCTAGGAGTTAAAAAAATCTACCATATTCTAAGTTTCCTATATATCCTCTTTTTCAACATGTCTTGATTGAGAATATCCTAAACCTAGTGTAAATAAATTTTTATCTAACTTATATGAAAAAAATAAGTATTTAAGTCATAGTCTCTTCCCCAGTAATCATTGCTTTCCTGGTTTATATTTATACTTATCATAAGCTACAGTAACTCCAGCAGTGATATTAGGATAAGCAACAAGATTACTTGTTGTCCCTATCATAAAACCTTTTAGTTTTTAGAAAATTTTCCATTTCCTGCATAAGCATCAATTATTTGAGTACTTCCACTTTCTTTAGATAGTCCCATATTTTTGATTTATGTTACTTTCTCTCATAAGTTCAAGTCCTCTATTTCCAACTTTGTTCATCTCTCTCTACATATGAAAATGAATTTATACATAGAAACAGAAAAACATTAATAATAATATTTTTTTTTCATCTGATAACTCCTAAATAATTATTTTCTTCTTCCAAAAAAATTCTAAGTGCATATAAGAACAGATTGATAAAATCAAGATAAAGTTCTAAAAGCCCATCTAATTCCAAAGTTTTTTTCTATATTTTCACCTTCTTCATTTTGCTAATTGATAAGATATGCGTTTTTATTCTATTTACATCATAAGCTGTAAATCCAGTAAAAATAACAATTCCTACTATTGTTTCAATCCAATATAGAACTCCTACTCCTAGGTATATATTAAATAATCCCATCACTATAAGTGAGATTAAACCTACTATTAAAAAAATGTTCTATATGAACTTAAATCTTCTTTTTGTAAAAAAATCCATAAATTGACATTACAACAAATATTGTAAGAGCAGATGCAAAAAGCATAAAGTATAGCTAACGGTGAATATGCAAATCCAACTGTACTAAAAAATTGTTCCTATCACAAGTGAATATAGAATAAATAGTATTCTTGCCATTCCTGCTGACATTTTTTTCTAAAAAAAGAAATTTAAGATTAAAACCATTCCTAAACCAGCAATACCCATAATATTAAAATATCTAGCTAAAGAAAATAATAATTCTTGATTGTATAGATATAGGTATATTCCTGTTCCAAAAGAAATAGCAACACCTAAAACCATATAAAAGAAATACTTTTCTTAAAAAGTTATTAGAACTTCTAACGTCAATATCATTCATATTGTCCATATCATAATACATAGTCTTTACCTCCATTTTTATATATTTTAATAATAGTTCTTAGCAATTTTATCCTTTAGTTTCTTCAACTAATTCTTCAACAGTTTTTATTTTGTGGATCAATTTTTTTCTAAGAATTGAACTGAAATATCATGTCTCTTTAGGGAATTTTTTTATTATATGGAAAAGCTTCATAAGCTCCTTTTAAAACGAAAAGGATAGATAGGTACATTTAACTCTTTGTGCTAGTATAGCAAAAGTCTTTTTTTAAACTCTTGTAATTGTCCATCTCTTGTTCTTGCTCCTTCAGGGAAAAATAAGTAATTTCTTTCCACTTTTTAGAAACCTTTAGATGCTGCTTGTAGAGTATTTTTTTAAGTTTCTATTTAGCATCAACTAAATATTATATTTCCATTTCCAGCTAGATATTTCATAGTCTTACTCTTAAAATGTAAAGCTGTTGCTATATAATAATTGTTACTCAATTCCTTATAAGTAAAGGCATTGTTTAACATAAAAGCATCTAAATAACTTTGATGGTTTCCTACAATTATTCCTGCACCTTCTCCTAGATTTTCTTTTCCACTATATTTATATCTAAAAGTAGAATTTAAATAGTGGACTGAAATAAAGAAATTTTAAAAACCTTTTAGCATATTTTAGCACTAGGTGGTAACTTAACATCTGAGTCACTATCAATAATTTTTTTCAGGTTTTCATTCTTATCAACTTTTTTTCTACTGCTTTTTCAGTTGTTAGTCCTGACTTTTTCTTCTACTAACTTTATTATATCAGAAATTGTTTTATGGTCAACAAAAATCCTGCTCAACTATTTCAATTTCAAAAGTTGAATTCAAGAAATTCATAAATTCCACTATATCTAAAGAGTCAAAACCTAAATCCAATTCTATATGAGAATCTAAATCAATGTCTTTATTATATCTTTCAGTTATATATTTATTTATTATATCATATTTTTTTCTTTAATTTCACTTGGAACTTCTACAACTTTTTTTCTATTTTTTTCTCAGGAGCTTCTACTTTATCTTCCAATAAGTCTTTAAGCATGAATCTTCTAATTTTTTTCCTAATCTTGTTTTTAGGTAATTCTTGTTTAATTATCTTTTATATCATGAATTTTCTTATAGTTAGGAGCAGTTACATTATATTTATCTATAACTTCCCATTTTATAGCATCTTTAATATTAACTATTTGTTGAGCTTGAAGTTTTTTTCAAAAATCAGGATAAATTATAGCAACTAATTGTTCATTATATTCTGTAACAGCTATTTCCTTTATCAAATCTGTATTTTTTTCATGATCTCAGCTTCAATATCATTAGGATCTATATTTTTTTCCATTAGGAAGAACTATCATTTCTTTTTTTCTACCAATTATTATTAGGTATTTTCCTTCCATTCTTCCTAAATCACCTGTATGGAACCAACCTTCTGCATCAAAAAGCTTCTTTTAGTTGCAGTTTCATTCTTGTAGTAACCCTTCATTACATTTTTACCTTTAACAAGAATTTCTCCATCATCAGCAATTTTAACTTCCACATTAGGAATAACTTCTCCAGCTGAATCTGATCTTTCTCTACCTGGTACATTGAAAAGTGATTATAGGAGCTGTTTCTGTCATACCATAACCTTGTATAGCTCTGAATCCCATAGTACGAAAAATCTTCTAATATTGATTTATCTATCTTTGCTCCACCTGAAACCATAAGTCTAATATGTCCACCAAATTGTTTATGAACTTTTTGAGAACAACATTTTTCTTATAGACATAGAGTTAGTTTTTTTGAAGCTAATTTAAACATAAACTTAGCTACTGAACTTTGATTAATCTTAGTCATTATAGCTTTATCTAACATTTCCCATACTCTTGGAACTCCAAGAATGACAGTTACTCTATTTTTCTTGCATTGTCTTTAAAAGAGTAGCTGATGAGATTTCAGTTAACAATACTATTGGAACTCCCATATACATTGGTAATATTAATGTAAAAACATAGTGGCATAATATGATGATATGGTAACATTGCTAAGATAACATCATTTTCATTGACTAAATCAACTGCTCTTACTCCTGCCATATTAGTTTCAATATTTTCATAAGTTATCATTACACCTTTTGGGATTTCCTGTTGTTCCTGAAGTATAAACCAATACTGCTACATCTTCATTTGAATCATTTGAAAAATTCTTCTTGTTTTATCTTATAGTCACTTGGTAATTGAAGTTCATCAACATTTATAATTTTTACAGCATTATTTAATTTTTGAATTTGCTGCTTCAACAACTTCTTTAGTTTTATTTGATACAAAAAAAGATATTTTTGGTTCAGAATCTCCAAGTACATAAGCAAGTTGGTCCACAGTATAACCTGCATCTAAACTTATTGCTATTCCTTTTTTTAGCCCATATTGAAAAAAACGAAAAAAATAGACTCTGGTCTATTTTCCATCATAAGAGCTGATCTATCACCTTTTTCAATATCTAAAAAAATCAGAATAAAAAAATTCACATACTTAATCACATCTGCATAAGAAATCTTTTTGTTCTCCATATGTAATAGCTGTCTTTTTGTCTGTCATATAAAAAAATTTTATTGACATATTATCCCCCTTTAAATCAAGTTATCTATAAGCTCTTCTAGTTCTTTCTTTTCTTCACTTGATAAATCATAACCTGATTTTAATTTTTTTAAAAAATCTCACTATCTTTAGCAGTCATTGATCTTTCTAAAAATTTTTTTATCAATAGTTTTTAAATAGAAATTCATAAGACCTCCTATTTCTTTTGACTTATTTCCATTAGTATAACCTAACACATAATCTAAATTAATATTTTTCATAGCATTAAATATGCTTTTGTTTTTATATTAGGATTTTTTTCTTCAAGTTCTTGTAGTAAAAATTTAACTTCTTTTCTTTTTGAATCTACCTTTCCTGCTTCTATAGGACAACCACAGCTCATAGCTTGAATTTCATTGTATTTCATAAAAATTTATTATATCTTTTTCTCTAACATAAGCAAGAGGTCTTATTATATCCATCTTACCAGAAGTCGATGGAACTTTTTGGTAACATAGTTTTTACTGTACCTGCAAAGAACATATTTATCATAGTAGTTTCAACAATATCATCAAAATGATGACCTAAAAGCTAATTTATTAAAAACCTAGTTCTTCAACTTTCTTATACAGAACTCCTCTTCTCATCTTAGCACATAGAAAAACAAGGACTATCAGGTGCTTCTTCAAATGCTATCTGCCAAACATTAGCATCAAACAATTCACAATCTATTCCCATTTCTATTAAATTTTCTTTAAATTTATCCACATCTAAGGCTTCAAAACCTGGGTTCATTGAAATAAATTTTCACTTCAAAAATTTTTTTACTTCTATCCTTTTTCAATTCTTGGAATAACTTTACAAAGTAGTAAACTATCCTTTTCCTCCAGAAACTCCAACTGCTATTTTATCTCCATCTTTAATCAAATCAAATTCTTTTTATAGCTTTGATAAAGTTTTTTTCCATATTTTTTTCTATATGTTGTTCTTAAACTTTCTTCTATCTTCTCCTTTTTTTATTTAAAAATTGCTTCGTTTATTTGTTCGTTTGTAATTATGTTTTCCATTCTCTATTCCTTTTTCTTATATTCTATTATATATTTATTAAAAATTTGGTAAAAAAATTTCTAAAATGCTTAATAAAAAAATAAGTGAGTTACGAATGTAGATTTTAGATAAAAAAATCAAATAGAATGAGCCGAGTAATTGTCGGTGTGTTTGAAGCTGATTTATCAGCAAGTTTTGCCGAAATACAGCGAATTCTTGATTTTTTTATCGTTAAGAAATCTACTCAGTAACGAACTATTTTTTTATGATTATAAGTTAAAGTATTGTTGTAAATATTTTGCAACTCCACTTTCATCATTTGTAAAGTCAGTCTTTATTTTCAAAGTCTCTTTTTACTCATGAAACTATCTTTCATAGCAACAGGATGACCTACATATTTTAACATTTTATAGTCATTTCCACTGTCTCCAAAAAGCCATAATTTCTCTTGGATTTATTTCTAATTCTTGTGAAATATATTCTACTCCCACCTCTTTTACTACAACCTTTTTATATTTAAAGTCTAAACAATCATCAGCTGAGATAACTATTTCTAGTTCATCATCAAAGTTATCGTGTATTAAATCTTTAATTTCATATATTCTTTCAGAATCTTCTTCAATTATTAAAATTTTTTTCTAAGGCAGGAAGTTTATCTATATCCTCTGAACTTTTAATATAATGTGGTGTATGTTCTTTTAAGAACTCATCATCTATTTCTGTACCATAGGGAACATAAAAAAATTTGCTCCACTACCATCAAAAACCAAAAATATCCAATTTTATTTTCAGTTAAAAAAATCTTACAACTTTTCTGATTAAATCAGCTGGCATAACATTATTTTTTTATAAGTTCTCCATTTTTTTATTGTAAATATTTGCTCCATTATTACATATCAAATAGATTTCTAAACCTATTTTTCTTTTCTAATTTTATTGGCAGAATTAAAACTTCTACCTGTTGCAATAGCAAACTCTATTCCCTTCTCTTTTAATTGTTTAATTGCTTGTATTGTTTCTAAACTTACTTCACTATCATCATTTAAAAAGAGTTCCATCTAAATCTGAAACTACTAACTTTCATTCTTTACTCCTAATCAAAATTATAATTTGTAACTATACTATTCTCTAAATTTCCCTTGTCTTTATGATATTCATTAAAATGAAATATCTATAAAAACCACCTTCAACATTATGTACCTTATCAAAGCCTAAACTTTTTTTAGGAAATTAACTGCATCTGCACTTCTATGTGCACTTCTACAATATACATAGATATCTCTATCTTTTGGTAAACTATCCTTTTTGAGATAAAAATTTCTCTAAGTGGTAGATTAACTGCACCTTTTACATGACCTTCTTCATATTCATATTCTTCTCTAACATCTAATAAAAATTCTTTATTTTTTTGATAAAGTTTCAATGTCTTTTTGCTTCTACATCTGCTGAAACTTCTTTATCTTTTCCTAAAAGCTGTAAGTGCTAGAAAGATTTAAAATATCAGGATTCCATTCATTATCAGTAGGATTTACCTTATATTTTTACTAATTCCTTTAAATCTCCACCTTTTTCCATTATAGTCTTAATTGCTTTAAGTCTAGCTTCTATATTTCTTTCATTTGCAATTTGACAACCTAAAGATTTTTCTTACTTTCTTTGTCAAATAGAACTTTTTAAATACACTATTTGATTTGTTGGATTTTTCTCCATTATAATCATTAGATAGTAGTTTTTCTTCACAGAAATCTATCTTTAAATTTTCTAGTTCTCTTGAAGTAAAAACCTATACTTCCTAATTTATAGTTATTTAACTTAAAAGATATTTTCTTCCATCATAGGTAAATCTCTATATTTATCACTTAATATTTTTTTCTACTTCTTCATCTGAAAGTCCATTTGTTCTCAAATCTTTATAAATTATATTTTTCAAAAATCTTCATCAAAAATATCCTGATATATTACTTTACTACATCTATCATTTTCATTTACTCCTTCTAATATTGCTCCCATAAGATTATCATTTTTCAGAAACTACCAAAGAATCTTTTTTTGAAAATATTCTAGAATTTCTTTTTAATATAATAGTTCCTCCTATTATAACATCTCTTCTTTTAGTATCTAAACCTTTAACATTTTTATCATTCTTTATATTTTTTTATAAATAAATCTAAATTATCACTAATTTCTTTAGTTGTCAAGTCAGAAAGATGTATTTTTTTCACTATCATATACTTTCCATTTTCTCTCTAACACTCACCTGTGTTGTAGTTGTTCCTGCTACTCCAACTAAAAATAAAGCTTTTCATTTTTGAATTCTTCAAGTTTTTTTCTAAATTTTCTTTTATCCACTCTTTTTGCTTTATTCCTATTTTCTTCTGAAATAATTATATCTTCCATTTTCTAAGAAAAACTTTTCTGTTATTCTAACAGAACCTATATTTAAACTAATTTTTCTTTTTCTATACCATTCATATTTCCAAGTGTAAATTCAGTTGAACCTCCACCTATATCAAAAAAACTAAAATATTTTTCTTTAAAAATTTCTTTATCAAAAGAGCTTATAACCCCTTTAAAAATTTATATAGGCTTCTTCATCTCCACTGATACAATTGATTTTTTTATTTTAGCTTCATCATAAACTTTTTTTAATGAAATAGTCTCTGTTAGATGAATCTCTAGTTGCAGAAGTTGCAAAACAAATAATGTCTTTTTCTTCTATAGAATATTTCATCTATCAGTTCTCTATATTTTTAGACATTTTTAAAGTTCTTTCAATAGCTTCTTCCTTTAAGAATTTATTTTTATTTACATCCTCTCCAAGTTTAACTATTTCTAAATCTTTATAAATCTCCTTTTTAAAAAAATAATCTCATTATCAATTTCTTTAACTTCAGCTATAAATAATCTACAAGAATTTGTACCTATATCAATACTTGCTCTTAAAAAAATTATTTCTTTGTACTTATCTATAATCTTTATAATTTCATCTTCTTTAACTTCTGTTTTTAGATAAATTTCCTTGAGTTATCTAATATAATTGTTATGATTTTATTAAAAGAGTTCTTTTTATCCTTTCTCATTAAAGGAATAAACTTTATCACTATCTAAGTAGATTAAATCAGTATCTATATTAAATAGATTAAAAAAATGTTTCTAGCTCTTTCTAAGTAGGCTTCATCAATTTGTCCCCTTAAAAAGCGAAAGCTCTAAATCAAAAATTATTCCCTTAGCAACAGCTTCACCATGAGTATATGCCTTATATGCAAAAGAAACTTTCTAAAGCATGAGCATAAGTATGACCTAAGTTTAAAAAGGCTCTTTCTCCTTTTTTTCAAAAGGATCTATATCCACATAATGTTTTTTTATTCTTATAGATTGCTCTACAATATTTTTCTAAGACTTCATTATCCAAAGCTTTTTATTTTTTTCAACATTATTTTTCTATATACTCTAAATATTTCTTATCTTTTGTTAGAAAAAGAATGTTTTAAAAAGCTCTCCCATTCCAGACTTAAATTCTCTTTCTGCTAAAGTCTTTAAAAAAATTCTACATCTATTAGTACTCTATATGGACTTTTAAAAGCTTCCTATCATATTTTTACACTTAGGGTGATTTATAGCAACCTTTTCCTCCAACACTTGCATCTACTTGTGCCAAAAGTGAAGTAGGCACTTGTATGAACTCTATTCCTCTCATGTAAGTAGCAGAGATATAGCCCACCCATATCACAAATAACTCCACCACCAAGACTAATAACTAAAGATTTTCTTGAAAAAATTATTCTCAAGCATAAAAATCATAAACTGATAGTATACTTTCAATATTTTTTTATATTCTTCTCCATCTTTAATTGTAAAATAAAAGATTTTATCTTTTCTCTATTAAAGTTGACTTAAACTTTTCAAAATATAAGTCAGCTATTGTTTCATTTGAAAAAAACTAAAACCTTATCAAAAATCTTTTGTATAATCATTTAACTTTGAAATTATATTTGAACCAACATAAATATCATCAAAAATTTTTCTTCATTT